>Ga0123342_1002953_pt1 | contig 27869 bp, 22 predicted proteins | sample Turbeawhitnodule_FD_89960 | JGI IMG/M metagenome (GOLD analysis project Ga0123342, IMG submission 89960) | Root nodule microbial communities of legume samples collected from Mexico - Turtle bean Mexico white nodule | ecosystem: Host-associated > Plants > Roots > Nodule | place: Mexico: Nepantla... | reverse complement strand
TTAAGCCTAACTCAACCCCATAAAACCGGCTCATAGGGTTGAGGTTTGCACCCACTTATATACAATGAAAGACTCTAATCTCTAGTCGATGTGGGATCTCCAACACACCCCCTCACGCCGAGACTGTCAACTCGTGCGTGGGACTATATATTATGGGTGGTCCGATAGCGGCCCGATAGCGGGTGGCACGATAGGCCCAACAAATTATCGCTAGGATAGGCTCAAAATGGCTCTGATACCAAGTGGAAAGAAATAGATGAAATATAATTTTGAGATGTCTTACAAATGTGATTACAGTCTCTATTTATAGACTGTTTTACAACCTAATTAAAGAAAGAAATAATAGGCAATGAAATCCAGAAATAATAAGTGTTTAAAGCTGTACAAATCAAATAAAATCAAATCACTAACAAATCTGTCCTAATAAATATAAAATGGAATCTGCACTTAATTATAACATAATTCTCCTGATTATGCAACAACATCCATAGGTGTGTCCATGGTTTGGAATTCATTTCTCAGTTTCTCTAAAATATCCAATGCATACTTTCTTTGATAAATTATAATTCCATTGTTGGATTGTGCTACCTCAATTCTCAAGAAGTATGAGTCTCTCAAGATCTTTTGTTTGATAATGATGAGTAAGGCGTTGTTCTATCTATAAAATGTCATGGTGATCACTACTTGTAGAAATAATGTCATCAACATATACTATTAAGTACATACACCTAATAACTGAAAGACCATAAAACACAAATATGGTCAGTTTCACTTGGATTCATACCAAAATGTAAGACCACTATATTGAATCTACCAAATGGTGCCCTAAGAGAATGTGTCACCACAGTCTAACCTAAATATTTTAGTATAACCTTGGCTACCAAACAAGCTTTGAATGCCATTAGAGCCAAATTTGACTTTGAGGATCTATGCCAACCAACAACTAACTTGTCAAGAGGTCAAGGAATAAGATTCTAAATACCACTTTTTTGGAAAGTACACAGTTCATTGAGCGTGACTTGTCTCTCACCAGGGTGGGCTAAGAAATCACCTATAGTTTTAGGAGTTAGCCTAGAGGAAATGGAAGAGAGACAAGTTTAATTTGAGGGAGACAACCGATGAGGAATTGTGTGCCTTTATGAAGTGCAAAAGAGAGATCAAGCTTAGAAGGTAGGAATAAAGGGGATGGAGGAGGTTGCATCGAAATGGAGTTCGCAAGTGGTCAAATATGTTGTCGGCAATGATAAACCTGAAGAGAAGGATGAGGTGGTAGATCTATCGATACACAAGATATGTCTAGTCTGTCATAGACTTGTACGATTAAAAAGGGGTATAGTTTTCTTTTACACAATTTGAATATCATAAAAAATAATTTTTTAATGACATTTCAATGTTCTCGTAAAACCCTTTTCAAAGATGACATTTTATATTTATGTGTATCTAAAAGTAAAAAGAAAAGAAGATATTTTTATAAATAAGAAAATATATTGTATGTGACAATACTTATATGTTAGGAATCTTTATTTTATTTAGGGTTTAGGATCGACAATGATGGTAGGGTTTGGGATATAGTCTTAGAAGGGAGTAATTTGATGCATAGTAGGGAGAAGACTCAATAAAGTGACATGCTGAAATATACTAGCGTCGAAGGGAGAGTTAGAAACACTTATATTCTTTTTGAGACTTAAGTTTTCTTACGACACACTTACGAGATCTAGATGGTTTATCAAGGTCAGACTAAGGTTGTGGAAAAAACAAATGGACCCAAAGACATGTGGAGTGAATGGGTGGAGAGGTTGACGAGGGAACAATCTTTGGTTGTTAAGAATAAAAGATGACATGTGATTGATGCGATAGCTTGCTGTTAAAATATCACCCCAAAATGGTTTAGGAACACAACCATGTAGTAGAAGGTGTTAGAATTATAGGACTAAAACAAGAGGGGGTGAATTGTTTTTGAAAGATTTTCGCTAGTATTGAAGGTAGAGTAACAAGTTATGAAGAATTAATCAATTGAAAATCTGTCCAGCCAAATACAAAACTGGTTTTAAGCTAGATGCAGAAAATCAACCGGTTGTTTTTACGAAACAATCGGTTGTTTTTATCAGTAGTTTTATCAAAACATATTAAAAGCAATTTAAAGGGTGTAAGGATAGAGAGATTCACACTGAATGTTTATACTGGTTTACTCAACACCGAGCTACATCCAGTCCTCAAAAACCATTGAGAATTCACTATGTAATCAATCACAGATTACAACAACACAACCACAAAGAGGTGATCTTGAAACCACAAGACCCACTCACCCTCTTTGCCAAACACACACCTCTAGTTAGAACACCCAGGGTTTCACACACACCAAAAGTGATGATCTTGTACCACTCAAGAACACACACCACTCCTTGTCAAACACCACACCACTCCAAGAATGTTGATCTTGAATCCCTCAAGAACACACAACACTTCTTGGCAACACTAGTACAAAAATACAATTATTAAGAAGGAAGGGGATAAAATACACCTGGTAAATCACAAGATCAAAGATCAGAATACAAGACTCAATCCTATTCCACACACTTGAGATGATCCAAAAGCTCTTTGAAAACTTGAAAACTCTTTTTGATTGATCTCTCTCACTTAGTTAATGCACCTGGGTAAATCACAAGATCAAAGATCAGAATACAAGACCAATCCTATTCCACACACTTGAGATGATCCAAAAGCTCTTTGAAAACTTGAAAACTCTCTTTGATTGATCTCTCTCACTTAGTTAATGCATAGGAGCATAAAACCACCTTTTTATCTTTCAATCAAATGGTTAAAATAGTTACAACAAAAGCCCAAAAGCTGTTGGAGTCATTTAAAACAGAAAAAACACTTAACAAAATTCTGTTAAGGTTTTCAGCAAAACAATCGATTGATTTTTATTTGACAGCATTAAAATCCACTAAGTGTCAAATAACCTGTTGTTTCAAAATTTCAACCTGTTGAAATTTGTTTGACAGCAAAGGCAAAGACAAAACTTTTCCAAATCATTTTAAAAACCACTAAGTGTCAAACAACCTGTTGTTTTGAAATTTTCACTTCCTTTTAGAAAACCCATCTTTTCAAAATGTTAAAGATTCAAATGAACTTGGATCATCTTAAGGAGTGGATTAACAAGTTTCAAACAACTAGACACACACAACAGCAACAAGGTCTTCAAGCTTTCCACTTAGATTTGGAGACATCAAAGCATCTTGTTCAACAGAAGGGTTCTAGTTGTTTTAATTAGTTGTCTATTTTTGTGCTCTACCAATGTCTTTTGTTGAGAGGCCTATGCATAGGTGGTTTAATGAAGAATACCATGTTAACTATGAGTATCTCAAAATAATGGGAGAGGCATTCACAAGTGTTATCACTAAGAAAAATATGAATCAAAGTACCAAATTGATTTTTAACTTCATTCTAAAAGGATTGAAATATATGGAAAACAACTTCTAGGTACTTTTCATTAAAAGCAACTAAGTACATTGAGAATAGTAATTGAAGAGAAGAGGAATAATCTCAATATAACTTCTAACTATTTTTCATTAAAAGCAACCAAGTACATTGAGAATAGTAATTGAAGAGAAGAGGAATAATGTCAATATTTTGTGATGATAGAACTAGTTTTGATCCTTGAACTTGATGTAGAAGGAGATAAGAAGATTGGAAGATGAAGATCTAGCTTCTCTCTAGGATTAGGAATGTACGATCGTTTTCGACAATTTCCATCAATTAGAAAATGGAAAACGTAAAAGGGATCAGGGACATAAGATCGTGATCAATTAGAAAAATAGAAAACGTAGAAGGAGAACAGAAGATGATGAAAACACCACAATCATGAATGATTGATATGATTGATAAGTCAAATAAGATTTGCTACCTTAAATTAACAATTCAAAGATAAGAATTTCAAAAATTGTTACTCAAGAACCAAAAGACAATTTCTCTCACAACATAAACTTCAATTTTAAAATATATCTTAAACTAATTAGGTCCATTCGATAAGTAATTAACTAACAGAAAATAGTTTTTATTAAAAGTCTCTAATTAGAAAAATGTAGTAACAAATACAAAGACCTAAAATTTCATTTTGAGTCTTTAATCCTTGCACTCATCACACTTAGGTACCCAATCATAACCAAATTCCTATCATAGCACCGCCTCTAAGAGCTGACGTCTCAGTGGCTTTTACTTAATGACACTTCACTCACTGACGCTTCAATCAACTCCCAATTGGTCAGAACCATCCAACAATCAGAACCTCCATAGTTAGCCCTTTCCAAGACACCATCAACTAGCTGTTATATCAATAAATAAGTACCCAAGCACTTAAGGAACTCACCTTCAAATTATTGCTATTAAAGGGGGTGAACCAAGCACTTACGTACTCCATTGAGCATCCCATACTACTTGATGTGGGACTTAAGCACCCCACAATACCCAAGTTCCTATCACATGGAGAATGAAAACGGGTGTTGTATAATGTACTTGGGCTAAGGGGTGAGAGGTGACTACGATGACAAAAGCACCATTGTTAGGATGCTATCAACTACTTTGCTGCTAATTATACTAGTAATCTACTATTAAATGAGCTACATAGAAGATTAAAAAATACCATATTTTTAATTGATAATGAGTTAATGAGATTACAATTTTGTAACCTAATTGCTACTATCGATGAACCCACAACTGTCATCATCTTAAGTTAGGTTTAAAATAAATTGCTTTAAAATATAAATACTGTACTATCAATTTATACTAAACTCATCTAATATGATTCTTTTTTAGGCCTTAGGCCCATCCTATCATGACGTGCTTGACTATTTGAGACTGATTTTTGCTTTTGTTTATGTAGCAGTTTCCTGACAGCATCTTGTCGCAGCCATGAACAAATTAATGAAAATTTTGATTGTAACAGTGAAGATTATATGGGGTCTGAAAAGAAGAATTTCAAATTTGATGGTAGTTTTAAGCGGACTTTCCCTTCAGAAGACAACTTCTCCAACAGTCCTGATTCGTCAAAAAGTTTTGGTGACACACAATTAGATTTATTTCACCATCGCCATGGCTTGTTGATATTGCATCTTGTTGCAACGATGATGTTTGCTCCATCCGTTGTTGCTTGGTTCCAGGTAGATGATATATATAAATTATTGTCATCTTACATTCTAAACATAATCTGTCATGCTATCACTTTTCTTGGGGGATTGGGAAAGGGGAAAGTGGAATGTGATTGATTGAATTCCCACAACGTAATTTTACACCTGATTTTGTTTCTCCCTGATGAAGACCAGGAGAGACATGATCTTACATAATCTTACCCATTATTTTTACATGATTTTGTTTCTCCCTCTATACGCACCTGAAGAAATACGATTCAGTTTCTTTTATTCTTGTTGTCTTTCAATGGATCTTTCTTTCCTCTCGAGGCCTTTTCACTTTCAAAATAGTGAACCCTTCAGTTCAATGTGCACCTTGTTCGTTCTCATCGCTTTCGGCGTGGATAAGAAATAAATCAGTGCAGTTGATAATGAAGTTGAACTCATGTTGAAATGAAAATCCAAGATCCAGTGTTTTGTTTAAACTTTTATTGCATAGATTAGAAGCATAGTTCATATAAATTTTTACTTGGTCACTGCTTGAAAGACAATTCACTAATATATTTTATGATTGCATTCACGCTGGAAATTCTCTATTATTTACTTATAAATTATTAATTTTTGCAGAGACTAGCATTGGGTCAGAGCCTCCCATGGCTCCTGGATTCAGTACTTTGCATTGGAGTCATACTTCATGGCCTCTGCAACTCGAAGCCTAAGTTCAATTCCTTCTTCGTGTCCTTTAGTGGGATCCCCATCCGAAACGTTAGACTCTATTTTATGTATCTTATAGCTGGATACTGGTCATATTTTTCTGGTCTCACTTTGGCTCCGTACAGAGCGTTTTATGTTATGAGTGCTGTGGGGGGCATTTCCTTCGGCCTAAGAATGTTGGGTAGCTGGAACGGCGAAAAGAAAGAGGCTACTTATAGCAGCCGAAAGCATTCTCACAGGCACTGAAAATTTCCACACCACTTTCTTAGAACCTGACAGGAGAGTGCCACGTGTATGTATGTGCAATGTATAATTGTTTCGATGATTGTTAAAGTAGGTCATTGGTGTTAGATATTTGGTTTCCAGTAGAACGAGCAGGGTCTATCGGCTCATCGAGTTTATGCCGGTATTCCTGTGAAAACTGTTGTAACATTTAGATGGATAGTATAGTATTAGCGTCTTTTACATTTGCCGAGGCTGGTTTTGCTGCTGTTGTATCATCGTTTTACGACGATATTTTGCAATTTTTTCCTGAATCTGAGGAATCTAAAGTTTTTCATACTGTTTCACTCAACATTTGTCCTAATCTAACCAGAGGATGATCTTCAGAATCATTAGATAAACACATTCAAGTTGAATTTAACAGTTGATTGTACAAATAGTTCACATTAAGACTTTGTGCTTTTTTTCCCCTTTAAGACCAGATGAATATTTTTCTTTCCTTTTGGTCAAAATAAGGAAAGATAGGGAAAGATAGAGAAGGAAAAAAAAGAGAAAAAGGAGATAAGATTAAGTAAAAAGAAAGATTGTTTTGATGGAAAAAGAGAAATCAATAGGATGATTTGATTTTCTATTTATAATTTTCTATTTATAACAACATAGAAATCAATGCATAGAAAGTACATTAGCAATACCTTCTATTTCAGAAACATAATTATGGGTATGTTCACCTACGCTTACGGGATTCACACTGAAGAAAGGTGAAAGGTTTTTGCTTCATTCACTTCAATTTCTTTCTGCGTCTCCAATTTTTCAAAATAACAACTTTTCCTGCTTTTCTATAACAACATTAGGACTCTGTCGTTGTCCCTTGGTTGTGTTCCGTAAGTGGTACTAAGATTTAGTTTGGAAAGCATTTAGAAAAAGAAAACTAGAGTTTATTTTACACTTATTTTTTCTAGACCTTTAAAAAAAAAATTCGATAAAACAATTAAGAATATAAATTTTGGATACTATGTTGTTACATATTTTGCTTTAGGAATGCAAAAAGTGTATTATACAAAGTACAACCCGTTGTTATAATAGTAGAACTTTTAGATTGCATTATTAAGAAAGAACACTCATTCGAATCATTCTAGATTATATAACTGAGAAGTTGTATTAAATTCTAGATACTTTCTTTTATAAGGCATTTTTGAATCAGATGGAAAGTGATTGATGAATTTCAAAATACTAAGGATACAGTATTTGATACAAATTATGTAATAATTAAGGTTTTTTTTTTAAAAAATGTAATTTTCTTGTAATGGAGTTTGACCTGAACTCATGTGCTAATCATTATGCTAACAACCTAGAACCCCCACATATTAATGCCAAATATTATAAGTTGTTTGAACCAAGAAGAACATGTTATAATAAAGAAGAAACAGAACCTTAGTCAACAAGACCCAACTATAGATTATGATTTTTTAACCCCTCTGAGAGTGCATATTGGACCACACATTGGTGTCCAATGGGAAGACACACCAAGAGCATATAATGTTCTTCCTTTTTATATGTTGGACGTGCCCCTAAACATCTAAAAATGCACCAAGATGTTCAATTCCCATAGGACCTCCACGATGATGACAACAACAACCATTGGAGCAACCATAAGTTGATGCTCCAAGGAGATTGAAGCTTTGGGTATTATACTTTCATAGTTTGAATAATTTTCAAGGCTAAGTACTGTAATTGTTATAATTTCACACACAAAAAATTCCCTCTAAGTTATTGTTCAAAATAAAACCTTCATGCTCGAAAATGAAGCAAAATATAAGACTTTATTAGCAAGTTTAAAATCATTTATAGTATTAGGTGAAAAAACATAATTATTAGAGGAATTCAAAACTAGTAAAAAAAATTAACTAGAGAGTAAGAGAGTATGGGTGAAAAAAAATCCAAATTACAAAATCCAATCCATAATTATCCAAATCCATATTACTTTTAATCCATTTAAATGGATTTATCTCAACTTAGTTGAGCAAAGTTGGCCCAAATCCATGTCAAGCCTAGACGCCCGCCCCCAAGTCAAATCGAGCCTGTATGGGGCAACATTGAGCCACGTCGTTCCAGGTCAAAGTCGAGCCGAGTCAATCTTGGGCCAAGTCGAGCTGAGTGGGTCAAAGCCCAAGTCAAATTGGCACCCAAACCAGGTTGAGTCGGCACCGAGCCCATTTCGAGCCAAGTCGTCCTGGGCCCATGTCCAGTAGAGTTGGTCTGGGCCCATGTCGAGACGAGTCAGTCCAAACCCATATGGAGTCAAGTCGACCCGGGCCATGTCCAACTGAGTCGCCTCGGGCCGATGTCAAGTCGAGTTGTTGCTGGTCGATTTCAGGCCCGGTTGGTGTGGGTCGACATCGGCTCGAGCCAATGTGGAGTTGAGTTGATCTAGGCCCATGTCAAGCCAAGGTTGTTCGGTCTGATATCGAGTCGGCCAAAGCCAATGTCGAGTCCAGTCGAGCCGGTCCAGGTGCATGTCGACCTGAGACATTCAGGTTCGATATTGAGTCCAACGGTTGTTGGCCAATATCGAAATGACTAGGTTAGGGCTAATGTCGAGCTGAGCGGGCCCATGTCGATGTCGAGTCGAGCAGGCCCGGGCCCATGTCAAGCAGAGCAGTCCTGGGTCAATGTCAGGTCAAGCGGTCCTAGGCCGATGTCGGGACGAGCGGGCCCGGGTCGATGTCGGGACGAGCGGGCTCAGGTCGATGTTAGAACGAGCGGACCCGAGCCGATGTCAGAACGAGGGGGCCCGAGCCGATGTCAGAACGAGGGGGCCCGGGCCGACGTTGGGAAGAGCGGGCCTAGGCTGATGTTGGGACGAGCAGCCCTGACCGATGTCGGGACGAGCAAGCCTGGCCTATGTTGAGATGAACGGGCCTGGGCCAATGTAGAGACGGACGGGCCCAGGCTGATGTAAGGACGAACAGGCCTGAGGCGATGTCTGGACGAACGGGTCTGGGCCGATGTCAGGACAAACGGGCCCGTGCCGATGTCTAGGCCGATATCGAGCATAATTTGTCCTGGCGCATCTCTAGTCCAGTCGAATTTGTCCTGGCGTATCTCGAATCGAGTCGATTCGTACCAATGTCGTGTTGAGTTGGTGTCGAGTCGAGACCGTCAGAGCCCATGTCGCCCCGAGTCAGTCTAGACCGATGTCGAGTCGAGTTGGTCCGGGCCCATCTCATGCCAAATAAGTCGGGGGCGATGTCGTGTCGAGCCGAGTAAGTGTGGACCGGTTCGTACCAATGTCGAGTTGAGTTGGTGTCGAGTCGAGACTGTCTGAGCCTATGTCGCCCCGAGTCAGTCTAGACCAATGTCGAGCCGAGTTGGTCCGGGCCCATCTCATGCCAAATAAGTCGGGGGCGATGTCGTGTCGAGCCGAGTAAGTGTGGACCGATATGGTGCCGAGTCGGCCTAGGCCGATGTCGAACGGAGTCGGTCCAAGCGCATGTCGAGCAAATTCGGTCGAGCCGAGTCGGTTTAGATCGTTGTTGAGCCGAGTCGGCCTGGGTAGATGTCGAGCTGAGTCAGTCAGAGCCGATGTCGAGCGTAGTCAGCCTGTGCCGATGTTGAGCGGAGTCGGCTTGGGTCGATGTTGAACGAAGTCAGCCCGGGCCTATGTCAAGCAAATTCGGTCCTGGACGATGTCTAACTGAGTCGGTTTGGGCCGATGTTGTGTCGATTCAGCCTGGATCGATGTCGAGCCAAGTCGGTTAGGGTCGATGTCGAGCGGAGTTGGCCTAGCCCGATGTCGAACAGAGTCGGCAGGTCCCATGTTTAGTCGAGTCAGCCTGGGTCTATGTCGAACTAAATCGGTCTGATTTCGGGCCAAGTTGGTCCGCGTCCAGGTTTAGTCGGCCTAGGCCCAGTTCGAACAAAGTTAGTCTGTGTTCATATCAAAATAGATTTAATGTAATTGACAAAGTGGACTTAATCTAATTAACAAAGTGGATATAATCTAAATTTAATCCACTTTAAATAAATTTTTAAAAAATCCTAAAAAATTTAATCTAGTTAAAATACGAATTTTAAATCCAATTCATTTGTTTGGATTTGGATTATATCTAGATTGGATTATGACCACCATACCAGAGAGTATACTAATGGTAACGTAAATACTTTTTAAGGCTTCAGATTTACTAGAGAACTTTGACAACTATGATTTAGAACATGTGGAAAGAACCATGAACAATGAAGCAAATGAGTTAAGGCAAATTTCCTTTGGATATAAAGTTTTTGAAAATGTTGAAAAAGTCTCATCAATTAATGCGTATCTCCTTCGATATGAATAGTCTATAGGCACATTGATCTCATCAATGAGAAGTATTGAAAGAAACATAAATCTAATTTAATAAAAAATGAATGTTAGAATAGAATGTTAATTAGAACAAAAAGAAGTGAATGGAAGGTAAGCATAGATCAAGTAAAATTTGACCAATTTGTTGAATTCGTTGGTGTTGCTATATTTGATGAATCATTTCTTAATTTTGTTTTAAGATTGAAAACTTAGTTTTGTATTGTTGTGTCCTTTTGTGATTTGTATGTCTTTCCTCTTTGAGATTAGATTAATCTTGATAAATTCTTAAGAGATATTATTTATATCTTTGTTATAATCTTTTATGGTTAAAACATAATTTTAGTTGGTTAAAAGATAGTTTAATCCACTAAAATGTTCTTATCTTAGACTATATTAAATATTTTAATTGATTACTTTATCGATTCAATAGATTGATACTATATAGTTATGAAAGGGTATTTTAATTTGTTAAAACAAGTTTTTAATATATTGAAATTTTCTATGTTATCATAAGGATATTTAGCAATCTATTTTAACATATTGAAATAATGGTTTAATCCATTCTTTTTACTAGTAAGTGAAATCAACTAAATAAAATGTGTTTTTAATTCATTAAAATCGATAGAATAAATTATATATAACTCCCATTTTTAGATTATTTCTTTAGATGTTTTTTAAAGTTTGAGATTTTAAAAAACCTTGCAATTGAGAGAGTTATTCCTCTGAATAAAAAAGTGTTTTCTTGAAGCTTTCTTTTATAGTTCTTGAGATTAATCTCTTCGGTTAGAGAAAATTCACTTGAGTTTTTCATATCTAATTTGATCTAGCTATAATAAGGTGATATTGTTCTTTCGTACATATTTGTTTTGTGATGTTTGACCTCGACTAGATAGGATTTTGAGTTGTGATTCTATAACACAATGTTATAATGGATTAAGAACACTCTTGAAAGGTTCAAGAGTGGTGTTCTAGGTGTATCTTGTACTTGTAAAAAATTGTTTATGTTGACTTTGTTTGTTTAGCTGAGTAACTAGATATAACTCTTGTCAAGAGTGAATCAGTATAAAAATTATAGTGTGATTTTCCTTTTTCACTTGTTTTTGGGAATGAATTTAACTTGTTTTTGTTGTAACTGCTTTTTTTAATATGTTAAAATTGAGCACATGATTCACTTTAATAAATTAATTCAAAAAGTAATTCATTCTAATTCTTTAGAATTTTCAAAAAGTTTTGAAAGTTCAATTCACCTCCTCTCGAACTCGGCCTTATTTTCTAACAACTATATCTAGAGATGGTTCTTATAAGATAATCAAGATTTGGTCTTGTTTTCAAGACAATGACTAAGAAAAAGTTGCCTTTATTAAGGGTGCCTTTATCAAAGGACTACCCATATTTAGAGGTGTTAACTATTAGTTGTGGAATGTTAGAATAAGGATCTTTATTAAATCAATCGATAGAGAGATATGGAATGTAATTATAAATGGACCTTTTATGCCTAAACATGTGATTAATAAACAAACTTATTAATAAACCTTGGTCTGAATGGTTTGAAACTGAAAGCTTAATATGATTGTATGGCCAAAAACATAATTACTTTGAAACGTGATGAGTTATTTAGGGTTTAATAGTGTACTTCTGCTAAGGACATGTAGGACACTTTAATGAAATCATCCTCTAAGTAGCAATGGAAGACTTAGCAAAAGAACTTTCAAAAATTTTCCCAAGTTTTAAAAGAAACTCGAAACTAGGGTTCCTCTTCCAAGGAAGCTTCCTTGGAGAATATCCCTTATAAGAATACTCCCATTTTATGACCCAAGAAAAAAAAAAGACAAGCATTTTAGCAAGTTCAATTCTTATTCAATTCAAGGGTGAGTTACAAGAGGAGGCAATGGGTATTATTTATGGATGCATAAGCCCCTAGCAATTCATGATTTGTGGGATGAGGAACTTAAACTCAAGCTAAAATGTAGATATAAAGTTCTTTCTCCTTCTCTTAGAAGTCTCACATCATGCAAAACTTTGTGATTTTAAGCCTTTATAAGTGCTTAGACTTGGATGTATGGACATGTCTGTGTACCCTCCTTGTGTGGTTGTGTTGTGTCTAGTTTTCCTAAGGTTTTTTGACCTCAAACCAAGCCCAATTAGTGGCCCACTTATGCTCTTATGTTTCTACAAAATTATAGGAAAAAAATATGCCTATTTATACTTCTATACATTTTTTACAAGACTATCTACAAGACTAAGAAGAAGGAGGAAAATCATATTATTATACTCTTCATGTATAGAGTCTTCCTCATTGAGGCTTCACCTTCTCATTTCCTCTTAGTCAAATTTGTGGTAGTTGGATGGTCCTCCATCATATTTTAGAGGTTATACATGATGAAGTAACTTCCGCTGTAAAAAGGGCTAGAAAACATGCATTGACTCAGGCGTATGTGATTTTTAGAATGCAACAAGGAGATATCATAATAGATGTGCAAAAATTATTTACGTGTTCGAAAAAGGACAAGTTGAACATAAATGTTCTGAAATGTCTTTATAGAAGTTGGAAGCTTAAAGTGGCTGCAATTTCAAAATCCAAGGGTTTTTAACCTTGACCACTGCATCACTCTTTGGTAAGTTGAGCGAACACAATCTAAAAATGAATTGGTTGAATGTCAAGAGAGCAGTGAAGGGAAGGTTAATGGCACTGCACTTAGGACTGTTGTTTAGAAAAAGGAAACCAATGAAAATGATGAATGCAATGATTTAGAAACATTAAACTTGCTGACCGAGAAGTTTGTAAAATTTCTAAAAAACGTAGAGCAAAGAAAATAATCCTTCTTAGAAAAAGGTATAATTTCATAAAACCTTAATCTAGTCTTCAAACTTTACTTATTTTGCTTGTGGTAAAGAAGGACATATCATAATTGATTGTCCAAATGTTCAAAATAAGTATAAAGTTTTGACAAGAAAAGTGAGAAGAATGCCAAAAAAGAAGGACATAGATAGCTTGGCAAGACATTGATGAAATATCATCTAGTGTTTCATCAAAAGAAAATGAAGAAGAAAATTTATGGTTGATGGTTGGCTATGAATCATCAATCCATAGTGTAAGTTCTAACTTTCCTATCAATGGAGAAAAATACAGTTAGTTATTAGATGCATTTAAAGAAACTCATAAAGAAGATAACAAGTTATACTGAAGGGTTTGAACAAATGGCTGAAAAATAGTCACTACACTAGAGGAAGAGGTGTGTAATGCCAAAATAAATTTAGAAAATTTAGAAATCATATATAAAACTATTTTTGTAGTTGCGTTGAATATAGAAAGTCAGTCAGTCAATAATCTCAATTAAGGTCCAATTAATCTTGATGAAGTAAATCATGCTTAAAATAGTGGATTTATTCTCAAGTATAGTTTAAGAAAGTTGAGGTTAAACACTCTAAGTGTGACTAAAAATCTACTCATCAAAAGCACTAGATATGAGATGACGCATGCAACAATACATACATCTAAATGATTCTTTAATATAAAGATAGTATAAACTATGAAATTATATTAAATAAATTGGTGCAAATGAAATAAGTTAAATATATTTATTTTTTAACACAACTTAATACGATTTTGATTAGAATGGTGGTGGGAATAACAAAAACTAGAAAGGCCCAGAAATAAAGGCCCAAAATTTGGAATACATCCAAATATGTAAAAAACATTATGGAAACAAGAAGAAACTAGCACGTGAATATGGCACATAAATGAGCACATGAAACTCACCACTTCTTAAGATAACATCTTAGGTGTTGGAGGATGAGATAGTATAAAGATTTTATTGAAGGTGAAGGAAAAGAAGCACATTTGTGAGTGCCCAACACTTCAAAAAAGAGGTTGGACCGGAACATCACAAAACCAAAACAAGAAAAGCAAATAGAAAAGAAAAAACAGATTAATGATGGAAATGACTCTTGGAAATCTCAAATTCCACCACTAAATCTATGACTAATTCAATCTTGTTGTAGTATACTTTTGTTACGAAATTTTGGTGTATTAGTTTCATAATTTTTGTAAGGACCAAAAAAAATAGTTTTGGAGTAAAACTAGCATAATAAAAATGACACCTAAATATTTTATTATTAAAGTTAAAAGAGCATATAAATTGAAATTCAGTTATTCAGATTTCATTTTAAAAGAACCATCATCTCTCTAAAAACTCATTTTTCCTTTCTTCTGTCTTCTCTCTAAGATTCTGACCTCCTCGCTCACCAGTTTGACGATCGGAGTCCGCCATTGGACTCCTAGCTAGTGAACTCTACAAGATTGCCTAATCAAAATCTTAGATAGAGTAAGTTCATTCCTGGATCCATTTCCTTTGAGTTAGTTTTTATTTGATTAGGTTTACCTTTAGTTAATCTTGCATGTGATGTTTGTATCTTCAGAAGTAGTCTTTGTTAGCTTAAGATCTTTGTGGTATAGTTAGATTTTTGATCAAGACTCTTTGGTGCAGGTTAAGTGACCTTTAAACTTTTGGTAGATTTGGAGCTCTTAGTGAATATCTGCTTAAGTTCAGGTAAGGGAAGCTAATTTAAATTTTCAATAGAACCCTAGGCTAGAAGATCTGGATGTGGGGGTGACGTGGTCACTAGTTCCAAATTTTTTATTTGCAGGATTTCTTGTTTTGAGTAGATTGGAAATTGATTGAAATTGAAATGTGAAATTGTAGATATAGTAGATGTTGTAGAATGTATATGAGTTTGGAATCGAACGAGTTAATGAATGTATTTGAATAGTTTGTTGAATCAAGTTAAATGTATGATTCAAATATGTGTTAAAGGTTGAAGTTGTGCTGCTTTTGGTTTGAACTTAGTCTAGGTTGTTTAGAATGCTTGTAAAGATCATTCCTAGTCCCTTGCACAAGCTAGTTCAATCTATTTTAAAAGAGAAAAGTTTTTTTCTAAGCAAAGAGAAAAACAACCGGTTGAAACCACGATATAATCGGTTGTTTGTCACTTAGCTTGAGTAAAGGTTTTCAAAAATGCTTTTGACTTGGTTAAATAACTTTCTAACTAATTCAACCGGTTAAAACGACTTTTCAACTGGTTGATTGTCACATTTTATAACAGCTTTTCAAAAACCTGTTGGATCTGTTTTCAGTTGGATTAAAACTATTTTTGCTCATAATTGACTGCCTAGAACGGCTAGCTTTAAGAGCTATAAATTTGGCTTCTCTTTGTATTTAAAAAAAAAAAAAACAAGTAAACACATTTACAATGAGATTGAAATTGCTTTTGAGAAGAGATTCAAATCAAGTTTTGCAATATTGCTAAATAGTTGTGCACTGGTTCAAGGTCTGATCTTAGGAGCTATATGATTCCTGTAAATTCAGGTGTAATATGTTTCTTTTTTATTCTTTTATTTGTTCTTTTATAAACTTGTGAAGTGTGTGAAAACATGTAAGGTCAGAGGGTGTTCTGACTAAGGTTGTGTGTTTAGCAAAGAGGGTGAATGGTTCTTGTGGTATCAAGATCACCTTTTTGTGATTGTGTGTATTGTAATCTATGATTGGTTACTAGTGGAACCCAATGGTTGTTCTGGGAACTGGATGTAGCTCAAGGTTGAGTGAACCAGTATAAATTGGTTGTGTAATCTCTCTCTCTCAGTCCTTATAAGCTGTTTGATTTAATTCTATTTTTATTGCATCCATAAACAACTGGTTAAAACGAAGTTTCAACTGATTGAAATTCTACAAACAAATTCTTTTACATTGTTTGATTGGCTTCCTTGATTACTTTTTCTGTGATTTTTGTTAAAACTTCATTCTTGTGTAATATTTTCAAAAATCTTTTGACAAACAATTCATCCCCTTCTCTTGTTTAAGCCATTAATTTTAACACTGTTTTCCTTCTCCTTTTGAAGGCTGGCCTAGAGAAGGTCTCCTCGTCGTCCTTAGTGGGGGTTAGAGATGCTATGACAAGAGCCTTAAATTTGAGATCTTGGGCTTGGGGCGATTGAGCAACTGCCTTCATCTTCTTGGTCGTCTTTGCTAGATCCTTCTTGTTGATCCGGGCCAACATGTTGTCTACAAAGAAGACAAGAGGAATTTAGCAACAATAATAAAGTCCGCATCATTGAGATTAGAGAATGAAAAGTATCAATGTAATTCTTTAACGCCCCTGGGGAGAACTCTTTGCTTATGAGTGGGGCAGTATCAAAGACCACCTTTAAGCTTGAGAAGAAATGATAGACCTCCTAGTCACGATGAGACATGTTTTCTAGGCATCGAGCACCTTGGAAATTTGGTTTCTTGGTCCATTATAAAGGAAACTCATCTAGAAGAGTTTGATCCTTTTTTTTTTTGCAACATATCTTTAAGAATTTGCCTTTGAAGCTTTTGTAGGATTGTTGGAAGAGCGATAATAATGCCCACCTAGCCACCCCGTTGAAGGAAATCCAGAGTTGGCAACCCAAGTGTTTGGCCTCAAAGAAGTACAAAAAGACTTCCACATATGGAAAAAGGCCAAACTGTGTGCAAAAACTAGAGAATCCCTGAACAAATGCCCACCTATTTGGATGTAGCTGGACAGGGCCACGTTGATATCAGTGAGGAGTTCTTTTTCAAAATTGAACAGGGTAAACGTAGAAGAATCTTTATGAACATGATGGCATAAAAATAGCAAAAGGGACCTTCAGGGTCCGAGGACTCGTCACAAAAGACAGACTCATATTCTCTACGCGGGATTACACTAAGAGCTCCATCGTTTTCTGCCAAAATGGCACTTATTTTTGGAGATTGCTTTTCATAAAGGCCACTATTTGTTCGTGAGAGGTATATGTGGAAACTTCTTCTGATAGGTTATAGGGTGCCCAGGGATACAAAGTTTGGTAATCCTTTGTAAGAGTATCTAAAAATACAAACACAAGCAAGGGGCATACACACATTCAGGCAGGAACAATCAGATGCAATAGTACAATTTTCAAGAAAAGCAAGGTAGCTAGCAAATATAACAATCAGTGTATGTAGTAAAAGATCTATTTAGGAAATCCCAGTTCAGGCAATGTGTTCGTCATGAATACAGAATGCAAATACTTTTGGATGAGGAAAGAGTACCTTGTTGTGAGAAGCGGTTGAGGGCAAGGAGGTTTCCCTGATTTGCAAAGATGGTGCAGAGAGTGTGAGGAAGGCACGAATAGGTTATGGAGTTTGAAGAAATGGAACAGTGAGTAGTAGCGTGATTCTAAACATTACTTAGGGGTTGTGAGAATGTTAAACGACAACTTATTTCCACCGTTGATAAGAGTGTCACTTGTGCGCTCACGATTAAGTATGGTGAAATGTCACCTCAAAAACGCTTCATGCGCCGTGCCACACCTCATGTAGCAAGATTGCCACGTAAGCCACCAGATCACTCGAAAAGTCTCTTCGCACAGTTAAGCTCAGTTCGAGCCTGAGTGGCTTGTGTACTAGACAGAGCGCTCAGGGCTCAGTGCTTGGAGGTCGGATCTCAAAGCGTGGAGTAGGCATGTCAGCTTGACTGTTGGGCCAGTAAAATGAGTCATTTGATTGGGCCCAGTTTGGTTAGTAAACCCATGTTGGTAAATTTGAAGTAACCTTTAAACGTAAATATAAGGCTACTAATAAAGGGTATTTATGGACCTAGGGGTAAGTTTAGTGTATGTGGAGTCTAGGTCAAGTAAATGGTTTCTTTTATCCTAAGCCCGTGTGTTCTAGGGCTTGTAGTGGTTAGGATGCATGTACATCGAATGATAACATTGCACCACGAGTAGGGTGCCCATGTAAGCAGAATGTTCCCCTAATGTTAGCGCATGAGCTGGTGCCTTATTGGCAGGTGGTTATTCTGTTATTATTTTATGCACTCCTTGGAGACGATATTTCGTTATGTTGTAGCACCTTGAGAGAAGGCTCCCCTGAACAGAATGTGTTTCTCCTGTTAAGTCTGCTTTTAGTTGAGATAGGATTCTGGTGAGAGAAAGTTGTTACAAAAGATAAGCTATAAAAGGGTGCTTAAGACCCCAGGTAAAGGTACATTGTTTCTAAGACTGAAATTGAATACTTCTTAAATTTTAGTAAGCCCTTTACTGACTTGATCGTCGGAGTGCAATCAACAGGTAGGCCCCCCTCTGTTTCAATGGAGCTACGTTGCAGAGCAACATGAGATAGAACAAATTCATGAAGAGACAGACGGAGCTAGAGCTTGTCACCAGAGTCAACAACGAGCAAGTTAACCGGCAAGGACAACAATATTGTTTCCTTTGATTGATATTGATGCTCGTATAAAAATCATTTATACCGATTCCTAGTGTATAAAATTATTAAGATGCTTCCTAAATATCGATTCCTCGCACATTTATAAAAACTTTTTATCAGTAAGATCAGACTTTGATAGAAATTAACATCTCAAATTTATTCCTAGCATTCAAATATGTTAAGCATTATCATTTGGGTCAGAAACTTAGAAGTACTTTCTAGTCAAATCTAAATTTCGAGATTGTGGCAAATAAGCATTACTAACAAAATGATAATACCAATCATCAATCAAGAACATAATATTATAAGAATTTCAACAAATTACTCCCAATCTCAAAGGGTAGAATTAGCAACAAGGTTGAGCAAGAAAAGAAGATTCCGGATGTTTCTCCTTGACAGTTGCCTCCTCTACGGTGTCTAACACCTCTTATTCTCCCAATTGGATTAAAATTTACTCAATGATTTTTTCCTCTCAATCATGCATCTATGGTTGTGCCTCAAACCTCCTATTTAAACTAATTGGTTTGGGTTAAGTGACTTATTGCTTGGGCATTATTGGGCTAGTCTGGGCGAATTGCACGAAAAAATGCCCAACATCATTAGAGTAATCTGGTCTAGGCGATATTGAGCTCACTTGGGTGAAATCCTCTGGGGGAGTCTTGCTTAGGAGAGTTTGGGTGAGCTTTGTTGAGTGTTGATGCGTTCCAACTTTCCCTTCTTAGCTTTGTATATTCTTTTTTCGCCCAATCATCTCCATTCTTCCCTACAATCCTGAAATTAACACAAATTTGGGAATAAATCGTTTTTATTCAAATTAAAATCATAAAATATGTAAAAAAGTATAATTTCATAAATTAATTATTATTTTATGTTTATTTTATCAATTAATATCAATAAGTGTATGTATTTTAATATGAAATATTACTGAATCTGACACTTATCAATGGACAACTTTTAAATGAAAGAATGGAAATCACAAAACTCAAATAATTCAAAAGAAACGACAATAAAATATTAAGGTAAAAATTAGAAAGAAGATACTTATAAGAAACCTAGTCATTAGGTCTAGCATATGATAAAAAAACACGCAAATAAAAAGCAGTTTTTAGTTTCAAACTTTCTTCGCTTCTTATAAGATATTTGCGAAGAAAGTTATATATATATACACATATATATATATACATGTATATATGAAATAAGTTTTCATTTGAGCTTTTTTCTCTCTCCTCCGAAGGGTTTCGGAGCAACTAGAGTTTCGTGGCACGAGGGAGTTAGGAAGTGCAGATTGGGAGTGTGGCGGTGCAACTAGCACTAGTGGTGCGCGTTGGTTAGTCTGTGCATGGGCGATGCAGTAGGCAGCATTTGGTTGTTGTTCTACAGTGAGGGTTGCGAGCAGTGTGCGACGTGCAGTGATGTGGGTCGCGAACGTGCAGTTCTTGTGCGACAGTGGTTCGCGACATGCGTGGGCGACACAACTAGCGTTTTGGTGCGCATGGTTGATCGTGGTTGGTCTGGTGCGCATGTGCAGATGGGATCTAGTCCTGTTTGTGGAGGGGCTGGTGCGGGATTGTAAGAAGTGCGACGTCTGCAAATCTGCATTCGTGGAAGGTAATGTTCTGATCTTTTTTCATGGAAGGGGTGGTGCGGGTTTTCTGTGCAAGTTGGTGTGAGGTTGGTTGTGCAGTCCACTATTTTTTGTGTGAGTGGGGCAGATTGAGGAGTGTTGCACTTGCAACTAGATTTGTGGAGGGTGTTGGATCACTTGAGTTCAAGAGGCTAGAAGTGCAGAACGTGGTATTCTTTCCTTTTCCTCCGTAGGGTTTTGGAGGGCTAGGTTAGCCTTTTGGAATGGTGGGAGGCACTACGAGTTTGCTCATTCCATTAGGTTGTCTAATGGATCGAGAAAGGTCTTCGGATAGGAAATCACCTGCTATCCAGGCCAAAGGAAGACACTTGCTTAAGCTTTGGGAAATACATGTGACATTACTTTGTCCCAGCTACCTACTCCCTGTATTAAGTGATGCAATCCTAACTTGCATTACTATGAGTCTTTTGTTTTATATTTTGGGGTTGTGAAATTTGGTGGGATTGGGTGGCTAAAATGAGTGAAAGAAATTTTGAAGTATTGGTGTATGGAGAATGATAATGAAGCTTAAGAGAGGTTAGGACAACTCCTAAGAGGTTCCATGCTAAAACACTTAGAAATAAGGCTAGCAAAGAGTGAGCTAAGAGACTAGCTGAGGCTGAAATTTTGGCAGCAATTCAATAGTCTATTCAAGGGAGCTAGTACTTGTGTTTATAATGTTGTGGGCAGCCAAGGTGCAAGCTTTAACCTTAAAAACTCTCCACCCATAGAAGGACAAGTATTTCTCTCTCTAATTGGATCAAATCCTCTCAAATTAGAGGTTGACAAGTGTCCTCCTCTAATTGGAGAGAATCCTCTCCATTCCCATGAAGAAAAATGTCCTTTTGGCATTGATGGAAATCCTCTCCATTAAGGAGATGACATGTGGACCTTCATGCCTTCCTTGCCACTCCATTCTTTCTATTTTCATTATAGTAATTTACTGTGCATCCTAGATGGTCTAGAGTTGCATTGGGTCCAATACAAGAAAAAATAGTTTTAGTGATATAAATATTCATCACTAAATGTTATAAATATGTCACTATTAATATTTTATGACATAAATTTCCACTAGTACTCATGTCACTATTGTACATATGAAAAAAAATTAAATCTCACTAAAACTAAGTTCTATTGTGACAAAAATCATTATCACTAATAATTCTATGTAATAGTGACAATAATAAAATTTCACAAATACATAAAAACAATAGTGATAATTTAATTCTATGTAATGGTGATAATAATGATTTATCACAACTATATAAAACAATCATTTTAATATCAAATTTTATGTGACAATTATTTTATATCATTATTAGAAATTATGAGTCTTTTTTTTATCAATAACAAAAAATATATTAAATAAAAAATATATTGAAATATAGAAACATTAAGAGTGTTTCAACCCATGTTCAATGTAAAAAGACCAAAATAGAAAAAGAAAGATGATTACATATAAAACTCAGACACAAAAAACCCAAAAACCTCTCACAACAGCCACAAAAAATAAGTGCAACCCTTAATTCCTCCCTTCATAACCAAAAGGTTTTAAGTAATCTATGTACATTACATGTGATACTACTTACACACTGACAAAACCCCATCCAGAAAAGTGTTCCAAGAACCCAAAAATAACAAGGACCTTTAGAACTGCACCAGATGTTCCTTGGACTCTTTTGCACCCATTTGTCCTTAAGAAATGTGAATTGAGCATAAAATTATGCATACGAAATGTCCTCCAAGACTAGTTGTTTGGCACATCTAGGAACATATTCACTGTTAGGCAGGCTAGATCAACTAACCACCAAAAATCTTGCATAATAAATCAATAACAGAATACAACAGTACATAAACAGATAATCACATACACAACACTAAATAATAAGGCACTATCTAGCTAAGGTTTTCATACACATTTGAAAACAAAGGCACCAAAAGTATGTGAAATATGAAAATAGGTCTTTTGATAATCTGTAGTTTCACAAATAAGTATGATATCACAATTAATAGACAAATCATATTTAAAATTTCAAAATAAAATATAAAATATTCATTACATTCAAAATGACCATAACTAAAATATTCAACAATAAATTAAAACATGCATATATGAGATGAGACTTAATTCTACTTTAAAACATTTAAACTACAAAAGTATTTGAAAAATAAGAATAAATGGTCTTTAATATCTTTAAGGATTTTGATCCTGCAAAATAAATCACTAATATTAATAAAAAAATTAACTAATAATATTATAGAAATGTAAAATGTAATTATAGACATAATAATGGAACAACTTAACACAACTTATTGTATTTGAAGGAACATTTGAATTTTTAAATGATAAAGCTCCTAATAAAGTAGCCATTTGACTTTTCATCTTCCTTTCAATTTCTTGCTTCATTTGGTCATGTTGAGTTTTCATAGAAAGTTTTTGATCTTCAATTAATTGATGTTGATATTGCAATTCACTTTGAAGTTGATTATTAGCCTCTTCTTTTTATTAGATTATGCTAGTCAAATTTTGCACTTCTAACTCTAAATCATTCACTCTTTTTTGTTCATTCTCCATTTGACTTTGAACAAACTATCTCTCTCCATTTTTATTTTTTTTATAAAACAAATTCATGTTAAAATAAGTATTATTAAAAAAAAGAAAGAGAAAGAAAATACAAAAATATGGGGGGACTAGGCCAAAACCCATATGTTAACAAAAACGATACATAGGTAGACTATACCTATTAATAAAGAATTTTAAGAACAGACTAGATGGAAGCCTATTATACCAATGAAAGGATTCTCTATAAATAAATCCTAAATTAGCCAACTTATCAGCACACACATTCCCTTCATGAAAGATATGAGTAACCCTTAACCTGATTTTTCCATAGTAATTAAGACAAGTATTCCATCGATTACGAAGCATCCAAGAAACATTTGTCCTAGCAGTAAACGCAGCACAAACCAAGGCAGAGTCACATTCCAGCCAGACATTAGTAAGTCCTAACTTTTGAGCTTCCTCCAAAGCATATATAACTCCATAAAATTCAGTAACCAAAGCAGTCTGAACATCAAGAAACGCAGAGAAAGTTCCAATAAACTCCTCCATACTCCCACGAAAAATACCTCCACAAGTGGCAAGACCTGCATAACCCCTAACAGCCACATCAGTGTTAATTTTAACCCAGCCTGGCGAAGGAAACTCCCATCTAATAGGAAGAGGATGAAGAACTTTACCAGTACGAGTATTAATACCAAAACACTTAATTACACTGAAATCCATCATATAGTTCTTCATTGAAGCTTTAGACGACTTTCCCACTAGACAAGTTAAATCTTTATCGTACCCTAAACCCTAAACCCTAAAATAGCCCTAGAAACCTCAATCTTATCCTGAAAACGAGCATAATTCTTCATACGCCATAACATCCAAATAGAAAAATTTATCACAACAAGCTTAATCAATTTAACCAAAGGACTATCATTACTCTTAATAAAAGAAAGAAGATCATCCTTATTAGAGAAATGAGAAGTAGGAAAAATCTGTCAACCCAACTCCAAATATACAAAGCATTAGGGTATTGAAAAAATAAATGATGAATAGATTCCTCATGCTTCTCACGAAGCGTACATATAGAAAAAATATGGAGACCTTTATTTTGAATATGCTGATCTGTAGGAAGTCGCCCATGAAAAACTTTCCAAAGGACAAGAGTTTTGGAAGGTGGGATATCTGAAGACCAAATAAATTTACCCCAACCACAGGGAACTCCGGTTTCCAAGAAAAAAGTCCTAGTCGATTTAAGAGTGAACCGATCAGACTCATCTAGAATCCAATTAGGAACATCCTGATCCACCCTATCATTGATACACTTCCTATACCTTGTGAGTGATTTGATTTTGGTCCTAGTACATATGCAAAATGTTTAACCAATGGCGCAGGTGCTTTTGAAATTTCTTCTCCATACACTTCACTCACATTTTTCAAATTTTCCTACACAATGTTAACACAAAATAATTAACATTGGAAACTAGCATTGCATTAAATCATTACACTACCTTTTTTTACTTACCATAATTTCTTCTCCATTAGCAATACACCAAGTATCATCAGATCTCATTTGTGTATCCTTCCATACTTCCATTGCATTCAGACATTCCTCACATTTTAATTCTTTTTTCTATTGAAAACAAATAAATAAGGTAATATAGTGATGCATTAAATTAAAGAACAAAACAAACTTTTATATATGAAACATAAAAAAATCATATAAAACCTATATAAATTTTTCACAAATTTGTATAGATGAATAAAAGTAACATTACCATTTCAAATGCCTTTTGGACAATTGATTTTGTACCAATAATTGATTTAATTCTTTGTTTACTTCAACTAGCTTTATTTTTCATGCTCATTTCCTATAAATGTAGAAATAATTTAATATAATACATAAAAAATAAAATTCAAATTTAAGATATAGATATACAAAGAAAGTAACCTTACCTTAAACTTAGAATCATTCCATTTGTTATGTATTAACCAATTTCAATCTTCATGTACTACATCATGTGGGCTACCTTTGTTTTGGATATATGTTTGATAAAAATGGTGATGTTTATTTCTATATTACTTTTGAAATTATTTCATAGCATGTTCTTTATCGTGTTCCATCAAACATAATGCATCCTAAAGTTATGAAGTTAAAAGCAGTACCAAATAATCAAAATAGATTAAATATATAAATAAAAATTAATTAAGTATAGTTACATGAATAAAGTTATAATAACATTCATATGTTTCCACATTAGAGTTAACTCATCTTTAGATATCTCCTTCCAAGTTTTAACTTGTAAATGAGCCTTTTGGCGTATACACACAATTGCTTCAGCCTTGAAATATTTTGCATATTTTCGACAAAGCTTAAAATAGGAAGGGGGAAATTGGATGTCAAAAGTATTTCCCATTATCATTTACTTTTCTCTTTTCTTTGGGAGTTTTACATTAATGGTATGCCCACGTCACTTCTTAAGAACATGTTGACCTAAATTAAATTAGAAAAATAAATCAATACCAATTTTAATAATTATTTATTCAATTTAAATAAACATGTTATACAAAAGCCAATACTTGTTTCATGTTGCTCAACATTAACCAACTCAGAGGCATTGATCCTATTATAATTTAATTTTAATGGTCTTGTTATCTACAAAATATAAAAGTAAATAATCACAAAAGTTTAAGAATGAGTTACAATATCAACCTAAATTAGATACATGTTACTCGTGTAATTAAACTAACACAAAGATTTGTACATTTTAAGAATATCATTACATACCATTTTTTTTATTGTATTTTTCATCTTCACTTGAATATTGAAACTCTTCTAATTCTTTGAGTCTATACTCTTCATCATGCTCTTCATCTCTTTCTGTTCCATTCTTATTCATGGTATTTTGAGTTGGGACTTTGAAAGAATAAGCTAAATGTGATAATCCCAAAACCTCTAGTTTTGTTTTGTTTTTTGCAATTCTTTGTAGCCTATTGTTCTTTATATTTAGACATGTCTCCTGCGAACAAAAAGCTAGGATGTTTTCTCACTTGAAGATGGATCTACGTTGAAGTGAACTTTAGCTTATATTTGACCAAGTCAAATGATAAAATAAACTAAAATAAATAAGCCAACAAGAAATAACAAGCAATTCACATCAAATAACAAACAATGTTGACGAATATATTCATGAGTTTGAACATTATTATAATTAAATAATTGTATATTACATTGTTAATAACAGGTTTTATTCTATATTTTATGAAAAAAATTAATAAATTGAAAAACTTATTTTAAAAGAGATTAAATGAGTTTTTTTTTTCATAATTAGAGATCTAAATATTAATTTTTTATTTATGCTACCTGACTTTAAAATATTGAGAGATAGATTAATTGTTTCTTCTATAAATAAATCAGTTGTATAAAGATAATTTATTAATATTTAAAGATATATATATATATATATAAATAATTATATATAATCTTAACAACTTAAATATTAATATATACATAATAAATAATTTTGTTATAAATGATTTATTTTGAATTTATCTACTATACTGAAAGTCTATAAATATATATTGATTATTTAGAAAGTATTCACTTAATTTTTTAATTAATACTCATATACTTACACTCTTAAATTTCTTTACTTCCTATTGATTCTAGCATTGAAGAATTGTGGATCTCTATTTCTCACACAGTGACCATTCTTTCTAAAATACAATTCGAATTTCTTAAGAACATTCATAAATTTTATTTCAATTGATTTTATTGATTAATTGATTTTTTGAATTTCTACTAACTTAAGCATTGAATAATATTTTATAGGTAGATTTCTATTTCTCACAACTCGACGACCATTTTTCCAAGAATACAATTCGAATTTTTTAAAATCTTATTTGTTCCACCTCGAATTATTCATGCTCCTACTCGGTAAGAACATCCATAAAATTTTATTTCAGTTGATTTTATTGATTAATAATTTTCTAATTTCTACTAACTTAAGCATTGAATAATCTTCTATAAGTGGATTTCTATTTCTCACAACTCTGTGCACATTCTTTCAAGAATACAATTTGACATTTTTGAAATCTCATTTGTTCCACCTCGAATTATTCACGCTCCTACTCGGTAAGAACATCCATTAATTTTATTTCAATTGATTTTATTGGTGAATTAATTTTTTTAATATAAGTGTTCAAATTACCTACCTTTTATTATTCTCTATATTTATGATTTTAATAACATATTTTTCTAAACAACTAAAAACTTAAAATATATTAAAAATATTGATAAACTTTATTTTTTAGAAATATGCATGCATCCTCAAATTTAACAACATATATAAATATTACACAATAAACTCGAAATATTTATAATATATTTGTAGAATAAATGTAAAGTTTTACATTGATACTATATTAAAATAGTATAAATTTTAAAAAGGAAAAGTAAATAATGTTATAATAATAATAAAATTTGAGGAGTGATATTATTATTTTTAAGTTGAGGAGTTAAATAGTTTTTTTTAGATTGCGAAATTATACTATTATAAATAATAACTATTTTCATTAAATAAAAATAAAATTATATAATTAAAATGAAAAAAGTAAAAAAATTACATCTACTAGCGGGAACACAGGCACGTCATTGCCGGCTGTGTATCCACATTTTTTATTTCTTTAGTATTTTTTTTATTTTTCAAAAACAATTTTTCTTAATAACATTAAAATGAGAAGTTAAAGAGTAGTGGAGAGAGAAAGTGAGAAGTAGGTACCTATATAGGAGAGAGAAAGTGGAAAGTAGGATATGTGGGTTATGTGTAGTGGAGAATCATAAAATCTATTTCTTAAATTAATTTTAATAAAAAAAAATATCAGTTTAAATCAGAAAAGTAACGTACCAAATCTACACTCTCTTCATTCTCTCCACTCTCCAGTTAAATAATAACAAATAAAATAAATTAAAAAATTATTTTATTAATTTTTGAAATTATAAAATGTCCAAATAACCAAAATAAATTAATACAATAAATTATTAAGT
>Ga0123342_1002952_pt1 | contig 27869 bp, 14 predicted proteins | sample Turbeawhitnodule_FD_89960 | JGI IMG/M metagenome (GOLD analysis project Ga0123342, IMG submission 89960) | Root nodule microbial communities of legume samples collected from Mexico - Turtle bean Mexico white nodule | ecosystem: Host-associated > Plants > Roots > Nodule | place: Mexico: Nepantla... | reverse complement strand
CGGTTGACCGGTCACAAAGGACACTTGAGACAGAGCCCTCTTAACGAAGGGTACCTCAAATACATTCGTCCCTAATGTTGTATTCACAACACTTGAAGCAAATGACCTGTCAAACAATAGCGCTCATGCTTACGTTACTACTGTTACTGATGGATTATCTTGGACCCCGGTCGGTCGTGCTTCTGGTTTCCATTCCCATCATCATATTGATGATCAATCTCCTCGCGCTCTGCCATAAGAAAGACATAAAATGTTATGGAAGTTTTTATGCACCACTTATCAACTTTATTTAAAATACATATGAATGAGGCCTCATTTATAAAATATCCAAGAAAATGCAGAGGAAAAATTACAATTTTAATCTCTTTATTTTAGATTTCATATAAAATATATAATTTAATTGTAACATTCAATTTTATATATGTTTTCATTTTATTTATTTAAATTGTAAACACAAAGACTTAGATATTTAAATTTGTAAACAAAAAGTAAAAAAGTAGGATAGTAAACATTAGAATTAAAATGTATGGTACAGATAAAGACTTAGTTAATGACGGCATAAGAAGCACCAGTGGTCTAGTGGTAGAATAGTATCCTGCGACCGTAGAGACCCGGGTTCGATACCCAGCTGGTGCATTTAATTAGCTATGATGAATCTGTGTGTGCACATGTGAGGATGGTCTATCACATTCATGTGATTATTTCATTAGACGAGTCCTGTGATCTTTCAGGCGAGTCCTCTGTTCATTCAGACGAGTCGTCTCCACACATCTGAGCTTTCCCTCTTTTTTAAATGTGATTAGTAATCTTTATATATATATATATATATATATATATATAAATAATAATTAATTGATTAAGCATACATATTGAGGAAAGTATATATTCAATTATTTATGTTTTCTATGGGTTGGAAAGAATACAACGCAAACAATATTCAGTTTTTTTTGTTAGCTCCTAACAGATTTCTGACTTTTGGTCCTCAGTCAAGTGTAAAAGCATTTATGAAGAGTTCTTCAACATTTAAATTAGTGATAGATATACAGAAATTGAAAGTAATAAATTTTATTAAATATGTATCTTAACTTGACATTGGTCAAAGATGTGTTGGACTCTCGTGATAGTGGACTTAAATTAGTACAAATATCCTAAATCCTATATTAATCTAACATTAAGTACAAATTCTCTGCAAAATCTGTGTTTATGTAATCTTTACCCGTATATATAATAGTATGACATATTACTCATTTGAGTGTCAAAGAGTTTTTACAAGTGAACTTTCAGTTAATACTTGAAAAAACTCTTGCAAAGCTCATTCTTCATCCACAATTTAACTAAAAAGGTTTTACTTTTCCAACCGCTCATGCAAAAACACTCCAGTTTTTAGTAAGAAAATTTGGCTTCCATCGTAGGCTCAAACCCACACCACAAGATTAAGAGTCCTATGGTCAAACTTCGTGCAATTTTCTACATAAGTATACCTCTCACACTTGTGTGGATACAGCAACAATCCTGTGGTTGAACCTCAAACACAAATTTTTTATGTGTTTCATAAGGATGGCAACAGGACGGAACAAGTGCATGTTTGACTATCTCATCCACATCCTTGAAGTAAAAGTCTATCTCCATCCTAATTTCCATACCCAATGGGTATGAGTTTTTCATGTCATCCTCAACCCATTTCCACACCCAATGGGTATGAGCTTTTCAAGTCATCCTCAATCTCGTCGAGGAACGAGTATACTTTTGTACATGTCCCCTTACTCTTTCAAATATTAATTAAATATTTTTTAAAATAAAAAAATAAAAAATATAACAAAGAAAACGTGATAGTATCAAGTATTTAATGTCAAAATGATACACATTTTTTCTCCAATGTTAAATATCAAGAAATTATAATTATATAAATATCAATCTAGAGTATCAAATAACAATTCAATAAAGTTCAAATAATTCTGGAAAATAGTAAAAATAATGAAATGTATTACCTATAATTATGTTACAAAACTAAGAACCAAAGAAAATTTAATATACGTTTTTAGGTTACCTAATAATTAAAGGTGTTTTAATAATTTAAAATGATGATGAATGTGAGGATAGGGATTAGTACCCATCTCTGTCTCCATACCCAATTAAAAAAATGAGTATTACCCATACCCATACCTAGTCAATGTGGGAATTAACGGTCAATTTTGGGATGAGTTCGAATAATACCGGCAGAGACGAGTTCATTTGTCATACCTAGTGTTTTGCACACCCATTTGAATGCAATCATAACCCATTTAGTAAAATCTTTGGTATAATTTTATATATCAGATTTCAAACACACGTGAACATAACCACACCCTTTCTTCGAATCTTTAGTGCAATTTTCTACATAACTGTATCCCCTATACCCATGTGGACATAGCCACACTATTGTGGTTGAACCTTTGATATAAATTTCTATATGAGTGTGTTTCTCACACTCATGTGGATATAGATACAATTCAGTGGTTGAATATAGATACAATCCAGTGGTTGAATATCAAGTGTAATTTTCTATATTTGTACATCTCCCCCACCCATGTGGATAATTTAGTATAATTTTCTATATAAATGCATATTACACCATGTTGATACAAATACAACCCTATGGTAGAATCATTGGCACAATATTTTTTGTATGAGCTTCTTCCACACACATGTTGATGCAGTCACATCCTTAGGGTCAAATTGTTGAGGAGGAGATTATTTAAGGTGAAATTAATTATCATGTGGTGTAAGTCAAGTGAGTCAAGTCACAATTGAATTGCGGTGCTTAGGTTGCTACACTTTTAGGTAGAAAAGAGTTGCATTCTGATGATCAATTATAGGTTTTGACATAATGATAAACATTCGATCCATACAAACGTGGTCACAGTTCTATGTTTGAAATTCTTCTAATTTCATACATAAGCACATCACTCACGCTCTACAACTACATCCTTATGCTCAAACCTCTATTTTTTTTTATATATAATTGTGTTTCATATATAAACGCTACATAATCATAACATTATGATCAAACTCTTGTTTAACTTTTTTATATGAATGCATTTAGCGCAACCACAATTATTATTTCTTCAAAATATTTTATATTTTGATAAATTTATGTAATTATGTATAGATATTACATGTTTTTGATAATTTATGTTTTATTTTAAAACAACTTTAACGAGACTTGCATTAATCATAAAATTATTATTATATTTTTGCTTTAATTCAAAATAAATTCTTTGATATAAAATAAAAATGTAAATATATTTTATACATAAGTTTAGATGAATCACTAAGAATGAAAAACACGCACATATATATCATACATACAATTTACGCTTACAAATAAAAAAAAATAAGAAATAGAAAAATCTACACACTAACATATTATATTATGTACATATTTTAATAAAAAGTTACTACATAGTAACCTTATTTTAATTATTAGTATTTAAATTAATTTATATTATGTACATATTTTAATAAAAAGTTACTTCACAGTAATTTTATAAATTAGTTTATAAATTAATATCTAATTAACTATTAAGATTTTAGCTATTAATTTTAGAATTTAAAATAATTGATAGTTAATTAGATTCCAATTTAAAAATTAGTTTATAAATTTTATTAATAATAGAAACTACTTTAAATACCAATAATTTTTTAGTCTTAAAAATAATATTTAATTTATTAAATATAATGATTAATTATTTTTTATCTCTAAAATTAGTTTTTATTTAATAATTTTTTATTTAGTTTATATAATTATTCATTTTTAAAAATTTTATTATCTGTTCAAACGTTTTTCTCAAAAAATTCTCTTACTTTTCCAAGCTACAAATATATTTTTCTTCATAAAATAACACTACAAATATATTATTGATTTGAAGATTTATTTCTACTAGGTGAAATAATCTTGAGAGTTTAACTATTATATTTAATCAAGTCAAATGAAAGGTATGCAAGGAATCAAAAAATAATCTTGAGAGTTTAACTATTATATTTAATCATGTCAAATGAAAGGTATGCAAGGAATCAAAAGTAAATTTGGTAAGAATAAGAAAATAATTACTAAGAGGGAGATTCCTAACAATATCAATGAAAGTTAGCTTCAAAGATCTTTTGAAACACTTTAAAACAAAAGCACCAGTGGTCTAGTGGTAGAATAGTACCCTGCCACGGTACAGACCCGGGTTCGATTCCCGGCTGGTGCATCCACTAGCTATGACGAACGTGTGTCCACTGTGGTAGATGGGTCTATCACACTCCTCTGATCTTCAGAAGATTCGTGACACATCTGAGCTATATTTTTTTTTGCCATTTTTCCAACTTTGATTTCAAATTTTGTTTCATTAATTTCTGCTTATTATGATTGACAGCATCAATAATAGAGGCAATGATTATCCAAAACACAGACACTCATTAATTCAAAGCATTGGTTCATTATTAAGAGTGCTGGGTTCATAATTGTTCTTCTTCTGCCACATTTTTCCATGGCTTGGTCTCCCATTAAGCTAACATAGTGGTAGTGCCCAATGAAGAAGTCAACAAACAAAATCCACTCTGCTGTAAAGCCTGTGCCTAAGGCTGTGTTTGTGCATGCATGCCTTCCTTCACACCAACTGCATATTCTACCACTAATCACTATCTAATGTTTTTCTTTGTCGGAAATTAATCCTATCACTTTTTCTAACATGTCTTTCTAATCTCAATTTATTTCTTCATTTCCAAACACTTTCCATTTTATTGCTTATAATGTAGGAATAGCGTATTGAGATTTTTAACTATTATGAATTCAAAGAACACTTATAAACTATACTTACAATTTATTTATTCTTTACTCAAATCCACAGTCATGTTTCAATTCCTTAATCACTTGGTTAAAATATACCAAGTGCTATTATTTATGTGAACTAATACTAATAGTTATAAATGTATTAAACATGATTTATTAGCATCACAAAACTTTGGTTAGGATTAATTTAGTTTAATCAAGAATCTTTTCACTAAACCTCGAACTCAAATACTAGTCAAACAATTCAATTTTTAACTTAATATATTAATTATATATAGTAAGTTAAATATTGTTGAGATTTTTCTATTGAAGAGAGATTGAAAAAAATATTACTAATGAATTATGAGTTGTCTATATAAGATAATATACCGATTGTGATCTTACTAAATATATAAATAATTTGTTGTAAAACTACGTTATATATTGAAGAACAAAACGAACCGTTGCAGTGCACGTTCCACAGAGACGTTGCAGATCGACGGACATCGTGAGATCTCTTTCATTTTTTTACGATTTGTTTTCCACCCGTTTGCAGTTTCGAGTTCGTGCCTTTGAGAATGAAAGGAACCTCTGAAACATTGCAAGACTTGTTTCACGTTCTTCCTTCTGTTGTGATGGTCTCCCACCTTTACCGACACATTTCCGGTGTTAATTCTGACTTTCACCTACGAACTGCCGGAACAACACTCTCCTTCTCATCTTTTAGTGGGTTTTTGAGCTTCTCTCCTTGCCTATAAATAAGAGGGACGAGAATGTTCAACTCACTCTCTTACCGTATACCATATTTCCTCTTCTTCTTCCTCACAACACTCACCATCGTGCACTTTTTCTTTCTCCTTTCCTCTTTACTTTCATTCTTTTTAAATTATAATATTTTTGGGTTTATTGTGTTTTTAATCTTTTAAAAGTAACTTGCTAGTTCTGATACTTGGACATTTTCGGAATGTTCATGTTCTATCTGGAAGACTTACACAATACACCGTTGATAAGTTCTTACGAACAGTGATCCCTAACGTATCAGAAAATCAATTTTATTTGTATTTGAAGTCTGAATTACTACAATCATAAAGACTTATGGCTGAAAGTGGAGATAACAATACAATTTTGAATTAATTTTCCTGAAATATTAGTAGTTTGATTAGAAACAACTTGATTTTAATTTTTCACATTCCACTTGAATGCTATGTTTCTTTGTTTCGATATTTTCTTTAAGATAATCAAACCCGATAACTATTTGTAACAACCCACGGAAAGCACAAAAATCATGACTTTTTATGGTCTCTGAATTTAATTCACACATGCTTTTTTTTATTCTACATTATTGAGGTAATCACACTCAAAAACCACTAAGAACTCAAAAAGTGAGATTCTGTGGAGGTAGTAACCTAGGAAAGGTCCCGTGTAGAGCACAAAGTGGTAACTTGATGAGTTATATATATACCCTTTGAATCAAACATAAAGACTTGTAGAATTTTATCTTCTTAATCATTCAAATCAAAACAAGCTTTAAACCCCTATACGTGTGATTAATAATTGTGCCAAATTTATAAACTTTGAAGTTGAACTCTTATACATCAATGTAAAATAATTGTTATAAAAGTCAATTCACATGTAAAACAAATGCGGCTATTTTAAATTTACAAATGCGGTCATAGAATCGCATTTGATCAGCACACATTCGTAAATCTGACATTTACAAATGCGGTCATAGGACCGCATTCATAAATCACATTCACAATATTGTCTTAGCTACAAATATATGATTGGATGATAAATAATTTTTTTACACCATTGACGTAATATTCTAATGGAATCTAACTTAAAACATGTTTTCAATCTTTATAAAAACAACGTGTATCTAATAATGAACGAAGGATTGGAATCTAATTATTGAATATTGTTGTAAAATAATCCAAAAATCACGTTTGAACGTAATTACAAGCCTATCATCTTGTAGTTTCATCAACTATTCTTTTACCAACGTTAAATCGTGCACTTTCGGTTTTTTTTTTTTTCATTTGATTATTTACAAAGAAAAAGTAGAATAGTAAAAACCAAAGCAACACGTAACACTTTCAAGGAAGATTGGCTCCTGAAATATAATGCATGCACTATTCGAAATGCAACAATATGTCTTTTCTTATTGGAACTCACTTGTTATACACAATTATTTCCATCTTTTCCCTTCAAATCAATAGCTACTACTTCTATTATTAAAACCAACCCACTACTCATTTTCTCTCCTAATTAAATAATTACAAGCAAGTGGAAAAACACTGTATAATGAACGACATATATAAAGAAATTTTATCCTATAATTTTGAATTGTTTTATATAGTTTTTTAATCCATTTTCATACTCAAGTTTTAAAATTAGTGTTATTTATCTCAAACTATATCATCCACTACCATTTGATTAATACTAATTAAGTGCGCGAAAGTCCTTTTTAATATGTACATAGTTATCTTTAAAAAAGGTTTTAGTGTGAGGGTTGCATGAAAAAAAATAAAAATTATAAACACTGAAAAATGATAAATAAATATACAGATTATACTGTAATTTAATCATATTAATTTTCCTACATGAAAAAAAATTGGAATACATTTTAAACAGCATGATATCATTAAATTTGTCAAACCCACGTATGAATATATGATAAACATTATATATATTAAGTGAATACGTATACACTTTTTTTTGTCATTCTGCATATTCAACTATATGGTGATGATTTAATTTTTGGCGTGTGCTAGGGATGGTCCAAACAAAAAAATAATTATATTATCTGTGTTTGAGGAGTGTTATTTTGGTTGTCCTCATTCCGTGAATATGGACATATTTATGTTTCTTCAAGTAAGAAGTGATATCATCAATGGAAAAAGATAATTTATGTATATATGGTCATAAGAGCATCACCATTATTGATATTGAAAATTCCTAGTTTCATATACCACTTCAAATTATTAACAATTAACATTATTTCCCCCTAAAACATAGAGGAGGATGGTAGGTAGGTAGGTATACTTTTGAAATTACTTTTGCAATATTTACATTCTTAAATTTTTCTGTCGTTGGTTAATTCTACTTTTAGGATTTGCTGCTAATTATGTTATATCCTAATGCAAAGGTGTTGATGTTTCTCTTTCTTATTTAGGTTAAATGGAACTAAATGCACAAATTTGGAAAATTTCAACATGTAAACAACCATTTTTTTTCATGCATTTTTTACATACTTACTCTTCTTCTTCTATACTATACTGTTTTTCCGCAAATCCTTTTAATCTTTAGTAATATTCTTGTGATTATAGTATCACCGAGAAGGTTTTTTAAGTTCATTTCTAAAGCTTCTACATATAGTGAAATGTCAAATTGATGAAATGTCCACATACTAAAAATAATTTTTGAAAAAAAAAACAAAAAATAGTCTCCAGACTCTAGTAAGAAATATTGGTCACTCCACATTGTTTGCAAATGCCTTTAGAATTGTTATACCTATAAGATTCATGATCCAAACAAGAAAATCGACATCTAATTAGGGAGGTATTTCACACCGATTTATATCTTCGACTATCACCTTTAGAATAACTACATGTCTCAGATATGTAAATCAAACAAGAAATCTCACATTTTCTATTTCACAAGTCGTTTCGCTCCGTCGTCGGCGACTAGGGAGGTCATCCAATTCAAACCTAGGGCGAGTTCTCCCACGCTCTCCATTCTAGAATTCAAGGAGGTACATGATCCTCATGGAAGTTATGAAGAGAGACTCCCTATCCAGAAATGACATTGAGAAGTTGGTTTTTGAATCCTCTTCGAATTGATAACTCTAACAAAAACAAGTATTGTCAAATTACAATTAAGTTTTTGTACATAATAATTAATAATTAAAGAAAAATAAATAAATAAATAAAATGGTGTGTAAAGGGATGTCACATAAAAGATGATGAGTGAAGATACATAGAAAGGGAACTAACACATGTCTTATAGGAGATAGGAGGGACATCAAAGAAATCCCATGATAATAAACGACACTATTATTTAACCTTTTTATGCATTATGTAAATTTTATCTTTAACTATCATATTTTCATTCAACAAAATAAATGTTTAATGTGTAAAAATGACATTAAACAAATCACATTGAACAAGATGATGTAAAAGAAGAACTAGTGCCCGAAATTATAAAAAGAGTAATATTATATCTTAATGTATGTTTGCATATCTAAAAGGACTTTTAGAAAAAGAAGTATATGAGAAAACATGAATTTAACTTTTTATATAAGTAAAAATTAGTTTGTCCATAGACTAAAAGTAAGATTTTGACAAATTATGAGAGATCTTCACAAATTAATTTATGCAAAAAAATGATTTTAACTTGTAAGTATTTTTTTTTTTCCAAAAGTGATAAAGCCTTGCATGATATATATATTTTTTCAAATCTTTTTAGTTACAATAATTTGTATTTGGACGTTTTAGGTTGTTAAAATAATGGAGTGATAGAGATTAGAATATATATACTGTAATATATATACACCGTAGAATATTGATGTTTTTTTTATGAAATTTGAGTGAACGAAACAGTTAAATAGGATTTTTTAAGCAAACTGGTATGAATAACGACATGTGTAAAATGTAATGTTAAAAATTAGGTAGAATATCAATCCATGACGAATTTGAAGAATTCTATCTAAACACACAACATTTAGCTTACAAATTCATAGTTAGTTTGGTCACAACAAAGTGTGAATTTATTTTGATAGTTATTGTTTTGTATAACAGTCATCATCAACAATAAATAATTTTTTGACATTAAACAATGTGAATGCATATATATCCTCAAATATTATTAATAGTTTTTCTCCTTAGTTGATAAACTTAAATCTTGAAAAAGAATCAATTAATATATATATATATATATATATATTTATTGGGTTATGGGTCTTGGATCGATTTTTGGTCATTTAGATAGGAGATCGATGTAAATGAATAATGTAAAGAAAATAGTATAGGACGATGATTTGGATTAATTAGCATTAATTAGACAATAAAGAGAGAATCATAATGGCAGACACAGGGTTAATACTGACTTCATATATACTAGGTAAAACCTCACAGATAGACAAATCACAAATTAGATTAAGAACACTGATTCTTGACTACCTAAAAAATATATATTCTATTTATTTATTTATTATTTATTGATACAAACTAGTTAGGTATAGGTTCCGTACAGTTCTATAGTTAAGTAAGTTATTTAGAGTTGAAGATCCCTTTCTGAACTATTTCATTATTCTCCTTCTTTCTTCTTCCTCTTTTCACCTACAAATTCAGCTTCTTTGCCGACCATAGATTATAAATATGTTCAAATATAAAACACAAGAACATTACTGTTTTTTAATAGCTTTTTTATTTGTTTAATCTGTTCAACCATGTTTGCTAACAAATGGAAGCAGAGACTAAAAAAAGTCTTAATTTATTTATTTTGTTATATTTTGTTCATTTATCAGTAGACACTTCTCTTAATTTTTAAATTGCTGCAATTTCTTCTCTTTTGAACCCTCCTTTAAATTGTCAAAGTTTTAAATAAAAGTATTTTAAAAGATTAATAGAATAGTAATACCTTAATAATTTTAATTATATATTAATATTTTAAATTCACCAAAAATATTATATTATATTAAATTATAATTGTTCCTTTTTTTAGTTATGAAATTAGTAAAAGGAATATTATTGTATTACATTACATTACACTAAATTATATTAAAATTAATATTCCACCCCTTCCCTTTGTTTTTGTTTGTTTTGTCCTTAGTTGAATTCTGGTAAATGGCACTTGACCCATTTGATGGAAATAGTTCTTCATTATTCTTCATTTGTTTTTGAAGGGAAAGAAATTTGTTAGATCTTATTCACTTTGGACCAAACTATTGGAATAGCCTTTTAAAAGTCCTATCTAGGATCACTTATTCACTTCACCCATCACTTATCCAAAACATGATAACAATTGATATGGCATCTTATGAAATGATTTGATATATGAATCAAATTTGATGTTCTATGCTACTTTTACAATACATTTCTAAATACATTTCTTACCACTTGGGTTGGGACCATAAGTAACTTTGCTCATAACCAACCCAACCAAAAGTAAAAGGATCAATTTTGTGCCACACTTTCACACTCTCTTCACATCAACTCATGCCTTCAACCTTTAAGTATCTAAAATATGAAATAATTTACATTAAACTTCACCATTTTATGATGTAGAAACACCCATTTTCTTAATCAATGTCTATATAATAAAAAAAGACAAAAACTTTTGATTTTATTTTCTAACTATTTTTTTTTTTATCTCAATGCGATGACATTAATATAATTTGTCTCTTTTAATCCGTACAAAAACATTTTTTAGTTTTAAATTTCTTCGATTTTGTAATTGTTAGTTTTAAAGTTCATTGATTTTATAATTTTTTTTAGTCCTTGTTATAACTCATGATTAGTTTTAAGCTAAAAATAAAAAACATCGATTAATGTAATAAAAATATTGTAAATTAATATAATCATATTTTTTCGATACATAAATCTCTTAATTTGAAATATTTTTATCTTAATTATATTTTTTTATTTCTAACTTTTAGCTACATATAGTTAGGGATAAAAATCTAAAAAAACACAGTTAAAAAATATCATAAATTTAAAATTATATTCACATAAACTAAAAATATATTAAATCTATTACTTATCTATATTTATAATTTTGATCTTAGAAATATACCAGTAACAACTATAATCTTCCAACTTTTATCTTTAATGAAACACAAATTTTGTTTCTATACATAATACAACTTGAGTTTTTTTTTTAAATATAACCAATAAAAGGAAATAATTAGTTTACGAAATGATAGTTAAATTATAAAATTAATAAAAGTAGTAAAAAGAAAATAAACAATATTCCCAACCATAGCGTAACTCTGCCTTTACGCGAATAACGTTGACAGAATCAAAGAGTGAGATTCAAACGCCACCACCTATGACTATTCAAAAGCATATGCTCGAATATATTTTTATGATTTTAGTTTTGATATTTCAAGCGTTTTTTTTTTTAATTTTTTTAATTTGCAATATTTTTTTATGGTGCTTATAAAATGAGTAAATTTTGTTTTATATTTTTATCTTTCTAAAATTTTAATTTGTCATCTTTGCTCCCTAATTAATTTTAAAATAAAGTTCGCAAAAAAATATCATATCTCACTATAACATCACATACTCAATGTTACATGTCATTTAGAATGACCGTATATAATCTAATAACTACATAAATTGTTAACCATTCTTATATATTACTAAGAATTACATTTTATAATATAAAACCAAAAAGTGAAGTAATGGATTTTTTTTTTCACATGTCAAGTTGCATAATAATAATAATTTTTAATATAAAAACTTTTATTAAAAAAAAAAAAACATTTGAACTTTTTCTTTTACTCATTTTGCATAAACAAAAACAAAAACATATTTGATCATGTGTTAAATTAGAATTTTGCCACTCACTTCACACTAAAACATGAGAAAATGAATTACAGAGTGACACACACTACACCTACCATAAAAGTGTGATGGAATAGGAGTAGGGAGAGAGAATAGTTTGGTGGGGCAATATTATTCCACATTCCACTCATTAATTTTGAAATTTTTATTTTTTTCTCTCTAAGTTTTTATTTAAATAAAAGAGTTAAAAATAGAAAATGAAAAATTAAAGAAATGAAGACAAATAAAATAAAATAAAAACACGACTCTTAAATTAAAGGAAAAAAGTAAAACGTAACAAAGTGTAAAAACTGAAAATAAAATTTCTGAATGATTTTATTCATGTAATAAAATTAAAATAATACATGTTAATAGTAAAATTTAGAAAATATTTCAAATAGTTCCATACACACATATTTCAAATATATACCTTTTTCAAACTTCTTTACACAGATTTTTAGCAAGAGTAAAATTTAAGATCTTCTGCTTCCTATTTAAATCTTTCGCCAATAATCCATTTTAGGGAGTTGATTGAATGGAATATAAACAACATATTATATTTAAAGAAACATTAAAACATTACAAAAATTTGTATTAAATTAAATTAATATAATTGAACATGAATAAAAGATGTATAATTATACCCTAACATTATATATGAAATACAAATAAATAAAGTCAAAATTAAGAGAAACTTTAGAAGTTGTCTTTCTCCAGTCAGTGACAATGTTGTCACTGCCAAGTAATTCAAATGAGCCTCATTTCATGCTCTGTTTTTTTACTCTCTTCATCACTATCATTAGTATTATAACCCCATTTTTCACCAACCATTATTCATTATAAATTTACTCTACAAACCCTCAAAGCACACCAAATCCTCACCTTCACAACTTCATCCCTTCTTTGTAATTCTTCCCTCTCTGCATCATCCCACTCTGTTTTTCAAGTTCTTGCTCTGTGCTATTGCCCTTCCCCTGTTACCCACCAATGATTACACCAAAGGGGGTCCACAGATTCTTCAAGTTCCGTGCCTTAGTGCTTTCTCTTATCTATGCTAGCCATTCTTTGTGCCTTGTGAATGCCCAAAACTGACCCTGCGCTCAACCCTTATCTGCCACAAGTCCCCTGCACCAAAAGGAGTACTCACACCAACCTGTCACCTTCCTTGTTAAATAGTACCTCCTTATTCTCCCATCCAATCACTCACACCTTGCCCCACTTTCTCACACCTGCAACTTTCGTTTTCAAATAGAACAGAAACTAGAAAAATCAAATGGTTGCTAAGGACTATAACCACTTAACATGTACGGTTCTGAAAATGGGCAAAATCATGCAGAGCATTGACTATTCTACACTTTTCTGGCTATTTTTTGGGGTGTTCTCTCACGTAAATCATGAAGGAAAGCCTCGAATCTAGGATAATACCATCATAAGCCAATTTTGTTCTGCTTTTATATATTTTTTATCCCTTTCTTCTTCTCTGCACAAAGTAAGCTGCAGGACACAAGATATAGTTTTTCAACAAATATAAGAGGCCGTTGTCAAGTTAGTACATATAGATAAACAATCAAGCATGGCACAACATTGTTATGTGGAAACCGACCCAACTGGTCGCTATGGCAGGGTAAGTTCTAATCCCCTGTTTTATCTTTCTCTGTGTTTCATTCCATTTCTTTAGCCATTTGTTATGTTTGTTTGAATTAGGTTATTACTTTTGATATACCTAGGGTTAAAAATATATTACACGCCTTGCTTTTGTGTATTATAATAAGTATGGGTTTGTTGGTTTGTTGGTTTTGTATGAATCTATTAAACCATGAGTACTATTTAGTTATTATTTGACTTCGGTAGATAATCACGTAATTGTATAAAATTATGCAGAGGAAATACTGTGTCTATAAAGTTATGTGTTATCAGTTATAAATGATTGAGACAAGTTGTTTGTTATTGATTATTAGTTTGGAGATGTTCTTGGAAAAGGGGCAATGAAGACTGTGTACAAAGCAATTGATGAGGTTCTTGGAATTGAGGTAGCATGGAACCAAGTCAGACTCAATGAGGCACTTCGCACCCCGGAAGATTTGCAGAGGCTTTACTCAGAGGTTCATCTCCTCAGTACCCTCAAGCATCAGTCCATCATAAGATTCTACACTTCTTGGATTGATGTTGATAACAGGGCCTTCAACTTTATCACAGAATTGTTCACATCAGGGTCCCTTAGAGAGTAACTAACTTCCTTTCCAACTATAAATTAGCCAATTACTCAGTCCCATTATGGAGTTCATTTCAAAAAGTGGGCAACCTAGGACTAACAGTCATCACAAGGATTATGTTTGATATTAAAGAGGCTATTGGAACTTTTAATAATTCATATCTAATGTGAACTTATAATTATAAGTGATAAAAAATGATAATATAATCATGAGGTTAAAATGTATTTTGCAAATCTATGCTTGTATATGGAAAGCATAGAAGAGCATAAAGTTGCAATTTACATTTCATGCACTGATTTATTTTCAGTATTTTTGAATGATTAGTCCTTAACTTCTGGTGGGAGAATTCTGAGTTCATTAAAAAATAATTGATGATTTTCATGGACATGCAGATACAGGAAGAAATATGAGCGTGTCAGCATACAAGGTATAAAGAATTGGGCTCGGCAAATCTTACAAGGTCTTGTTTATCTACATGGCCATGATCCACCAGTGATCCACAGGGACCTTAAATGTGATAACATATTTGTCAATGGTCATCTTGGACAAGTAAAAATTGGTGACCTGGGACTTGCTGCAATTCTTCGTGGATCCCAATCAGCACACAGTGTCATAGGTACTCCCTTTGGCTCCAATGACTGTTTCACATAGCCGGTACTAAGAAACACTATTATTTGTCTTTGTCAACTAAAATTTTCCCCTTTTATGCTAGGTACCCCTGAGTTCATGGCACCAGAATTGTACGAGGAAGAATACAATGAACTTGCTGATGTGTACTCATTTGGCATGTGTGTGTTGGAAATGCTTACATCTGAATATCCATATAGTGAATGTTCTAATCCAGCACAAATCTACAAGAAAGTGACATCGGTAATTTCAGATTCTGGTGTAAGTTTCTGGAGATATGTATAAGCTAGGTGTTTTATTTAAAAAGAATATTTCATATTTCAGGGAAAACTACCAATGGCGTTTTTCCGCATTGAAGACATGGAAGCACAAAGGTTTATTGGAAAATGCTTGCTACCTGCAGAAAAGAGGCCTTCGGCAAAAGATTTGTTGCTTGACCCGTTTCTTGCATCTGATGATCCATCATCAGCAACGAAATATGCAATTCAGAAGCCATTTTTAAATGCCACTGAGATGGAGAAGCTACAATTAAACGATGATCTTCCGAGGACTGGAATGAAAGTGATAGGAAAACTGAATCCTGAAGATGATACTATCTTTCTCAAAGTACAAATTTCTGATAAGAATGGTTCGTGATCGTTTTATCAACACAATATCTAGTTTGTTGATTTTAAGGAAAGCTCTCTTAATGTTGTTTAAGACTCTAAAGTACATGCTTCTTGCCATTTGATCGCTAAACAATTGCATATGTTTTGTTAATAAACTTCAGTCTTTTATTGGCTAAACTTTATAAGTAAACATCATCATATTGAAGTAACAAAATAAATTTTGCTGCCTGTTTCTGTAGGTTCTGTTAGGAATGTATTCTTTCCCTTTGACATTTTCAATGACACTCCTATTGATGTTGCAACTGAGATGGTGAAAGAGTTGGAGATTGCTGATTGGGAACCTTTTGAGATTGCAAATATGATTGATAGAGAGATATCTGCTCTGCTACCCCAGAGGAGGCAAAGTAGCTATTCAGATGCCTTCCACACATTCAGTTACATAGATGATGATTGTGATGACAATGATGCACCTCATCATCATTTCCGCTCGTTCTCTTCAAGTTCATCATTCCAAGAATCAATGCCAGATTTTGTCAGTAAAGCTGAGGAAATGTCAAGTGGATATTATTGGCTCCATGGTATGTGTGCTTGGTCCTTTTCCTTGCTGATATTGTGAATCTTATTTAATAGCTCCATATATTGAATTGTAGACCACCTTCAAACTATGAAGGAATGTTAGATAGTTCAAATCACCTTTGTCTAAGACTACTACGGTTGGAACTAATCTTCACATAACAATATTATTAAATTTTTCTTATAAATTGAAAAAATTCAACTACATGTATCAGAAATTGATCAAGACTATGAATATGGGATGGTCTTGGACTATTAAAAAGTCTCTTTAGCAATTCACTATTAGTCTACTTGCAAAAGCTTCTTCACAAGCACTTTTGAATGAGTAAAAAAAAATGAAATAAGCTTAAAACTAAAATTTGCTTACAAACATTTTCTTGGAGTTATTTTCTATGAAGTTCTATCATATTCAATTTTTAATTTTTGTGGGAAAGGTGTTGTTCTGAAATCCTACAGATGATATTTTAGAAAGGGTTTGCTGGTATAGAAAGCCAGATAACTTGTCTTTCACCAACTTCCCTACTCCCCTCTTGTTTCAGTTTTAATATTTGTGAAGAATTTGAAGGGAACTCTAAATGAAAATCTAATATTTTAGTTTACTTTTATGAAAACTAAATAATTCTCTAAAATTGATGTTGTACCTAAATACAATGTACGTAAATACGTGTCAGAGAGCCCCCAATTTATTATTTTTTTCAGAAAATTGTCTCATATATTTATGATACAACTCTGATACTTTGATAGGGACTAAACTCGTGTATGACTTTATCTACTCCTCTGGTTTTTTAAAGCTGATTTTTTGTTTTGGTCAACTACAGCTATATTATATAGTAGGCTTCTTTTGGATAGAATTATTGATGCTTTTTGGAAAAATATGTAATCTATTGACTTGTTCACAGGGGAAATAATATATTTAGACAGGACTAGGAAATGTATGTAGCTATAAATTTATATAGTATACGTTCAATCATATATTTATGTAATTTTAAAAAAAAAATTACATTAACGTATCCTTGTTGGAACAAGTACATGGCTTCATAGGATTTTACTTCAATCATAATGGTTTAACTATAGTAACATGAGAAACTATTGTTGCAGATGATTCGCATGATGATACCAGTTCACGATGCTCTTCACAGGGGACATATTCCAACTTGAATTACTCTTCTGTGGATGATCATCAAGATCAGTACAATCTGCCTTCTTTGAGAAAAGATAAACTTCCCATCATAAAGAGTCACAGCAAGGGCAAAAAGGTTTCCCCTGGCGAAGACTTCAGCAATTTCAACCAATGTAAACTCATGGCAGGATCACAGGTTCCTTTTACCAGTAGAAGTAAGATGATGATGAATAATCACAGATTAACAAGGAACAGGTCATTGATTGATATAAGGAGCCAACTGTTACACCGATCACTGGTTGAGGAGGTCAACAAAAGAAGGTTGTTCAATACAGTTGGTGCTGTGGAAAATATTGGATTTCAGGCACCTTGTGATGTTACCACAAAAAGGTCACATCATGTATCTGCTGCTCCAAATGAGAACTCTCCAAGGAGGGGCAAGGGGGAAAAAAGTAAGAGATGAAAACATTTAGATGTGTCTCTTGAACAATGAAAAATAAATAAATGTAATGCATAGCCTTTTGTGTTATATAAGGTTGAGAAATTATCTGGTTGATTAAATATTGGGTTCATTTATCAGACTTCCAACGCAGGAAATGTCAATATTAAAGTTTGGCCACCAGAATAGGTAAAAATAATTGCAGTGTTTGGGGATTTAGGTTCAGATGAATGTGATTAAGTGTATAGATGTACCTGGAGCGTGCTAAGCAAAAATAGATGAAAAGTCTTCTTAGGATGCTGGTCCAACGTGTTGTACTATTTCTGTTCTGTAGATGAAAACTAAGTGGTGCAGTCAGTGTTTTTCTTTTACCTTGCTTTCTCATTTTTTGACCATTCATTTGCATGCTGTCAAATATATGTGAGTACTTTGTTCTCAGTTATAAAGATTAAGGGGCCATGTTGCTAAAAAAATTTTAACTCAGGTCTTGTGTAGTTTATTTGTTGGCATTCTTCCATAGCAATCAATTTTTATGTTTTATGCCACATTTGATACTCAAATTTGTCCAATTAATCATACATAAATACTAATTAAAGGAGAAAGTTTCAAATAAAAGTACTCAATTTAGAATTTTCTTATGAAAAATGGAAATAAAATTGACAATTTCTAAGTCACAGGAGGATGTTTTCAGATAATTTTAGTGAATGCTAGCAAGATATTTCTCTAGGACTTTCTTTGGTTTTGAAGAAGAAATGAAAAAAGATAAAATTAGAGAATAAATTAAGAAAAGAGAATCAAGTAAGAAACAAAATTGGAAAAACATTTTAAAAATGAGATAACTTGATTGATTTCAAACTAATTTCACAGTAGACGTTATAACACTTGGATCGAGAAACTAAACATTATGAATCATGAATTTTGGATCCAAAGTGTGGCATCATTCCTTTGAACATTTTTATCTGTGTACTAATTAAGAATTCAGTTCTGGTAAAATGAGGTTCATAAAAAGGAAACAAGGTTTATAATGATGGACCCCATTTTTGACAGGTGTGTAGGTGTATCACCATTGCCTGTCTCATTTGTTGTTAGATGCAGCATGGCGTTATTTTCAAAGCTATGATTGTAGATATATGCAAATTTGAACCTAACTTTAGTGCTAATTATATGTCCCTTGATCCTGAAGCTTTATACTGGTGGATTGCTGTTGAATAATGATGTTTTAGAAGAGGGTGCATTGTTGCCAGTAGTTTAGAGGTGTATTAACTTCTCCAATTAAACCCCACCTACTTTGACATGAGTATTTCTTCACCTTTATTGTTAACTTCATGTTCCACATATTTTTCATACCCTTCTAGCCATTATATTTGACCCTGGTGCAAGGGAAGGCTAAAGACAATAATTATGTATCTTCTTACAAGATCTTTCAAGGTGCAGAATTGCCAACTGCGTTGCAATGTGGTCTAGTGCATTTCATATATCCAATTCCATTGATCTGATTGACAAGGTTGACCATTCTGATTCATGACATATTATCAACCATGACTGTATGATCGCTTCTATCTGTTACAACTCCCAACTTTCAACACCATTGTGAAAAGGAAACAAGAATCTGCTTCACAGATTCTGTGTCACAAATTTCCTATACAATGAATGACTCTTCTAGAAAGAATTTGAATTTACTACGTATTTCTTAGAGCGCTACGATTATCATATTTTTATCTGAGGAACACTTGGTCCATTTTGTTTTTTCATGTGTAACTTCTCTATGCTGCAAAACTGACTTTGCCACAACTGCACTGATTTGTTGTCAAACAACACAGCTAGAGATACATAGAGCTATTTATAGCATTTTGTTGTTCTGTTTGTTTGTGCAGTCTGGTACGCTAGGTTGCAGAAAAGAATTTATTGAGATCTGGACTGCACCAGCTGTTTTTGCATTTTCAGATATTCTATTACTCAATCAAGATATATTTAAATGCTTAGAGATTCAAAGAGGGGCATTTACTTGACATTTGATAACATGCAAGATCAGAAACAACTCAAATAGTGACAACATTGATAAGGAAGTGACGATTTCCGCAAGTGTTTTTAGCCATTAGTTTGCACTCATCAGCAGCTAGATATATATTTATCACATTGCATGGAAAATTTTAAAAAAAAAACATGCAAGAAAAGTAATTGATTCTTAAGATAAATTCAATGTTTCCTGGCTATTCCAGGTTGTCAAAACTTGAGGACTTTTTTTGTTTGAGGATACCAAATTTGGCATCCTAATAGTTCAGAACAGAAGTTGATCAAAAGAGTGGTGATAGTTACAAGACTATAAACATGCATTGGATAGCAATAAGATCTTTACATTCTAAGTTGAGCCAAGTCAAACCAAATTTGCTCAAATGCTTTAACAATGAGATCATGGTATTCACTTGAATTGAGGGAAAGGTAGCAGGCAAGTAGGTCCTCCAAATCTTTCGATGCTCGGATGTTGTTCTCCACAATCATCTCCACCATTGACTCCCTGAAATCACTCTGTGGATCAAATGAGGACTTCACAACAGCAAAGCCATCGGGAAAGCTTGTACCCCTTGAAGCTCTGCTTGCAGTGGATGACACACTCCTTCTCGCACAGGCTTGAATTTTTCTGCTAGCAAGTTTTGGAGAATTGATTCTAAGCCTTATGCCAGAAGAATTAGTGAAGGGCTTTCTATGACTGCTTTTTCTCCTCCTTTGAGTTCTATTGCCTTCCTCTTTGTTAATTTCAATTGAGAAAGACTGATCATCCTGCAGCTCATCCCATTCAGTTGAACTTCTCAACTCATTGGCTTCAATGACCTTGTCATCAAACTTCACTGGCTTCGTCAATATTGGAGCAAGACCTAGCTGTGAAATTGCATCAAACCCATCTTGGTTTTCAGAGTTCCCAAGGAAGGACTCGTTGTTCATGTCAATGATGATGTCATTAGTGGAAGAGCTCACTCTGCAGCTGCCATTAGAGGCCATTCCATTAAGTAAATCAGGAACAGAAAAACTGTCACATTCAGACTCAGAATAGGCATATTCATGGAGATCAGATTCAGAAGAGCTTTCAACTGTAGACACATCATAATCTGGTGACTGAACTTGGTATGGTTTGATCCAATGATTAGTGGAGTCGTAGTTGGAAGTTGGTATGAAAGACGAAGAAACAACAGTGGGAGAAGGCTTGTAAATGGTTTTTCTCCTTGTCCTTCTCTTGGCTGACCTTCTAGGTGAATCAGTGAATGGCATGTCCAAGTCTCTGGTGTGAATGGGAGTGTTGTATAGCTTACCAGCTCTGATCGGCTCAGAGGAGAAATAGTGTGAATATCTTGGCAGCGACCTTTGAGATGTTGGTGAAGATACTTTACTCTTCATAACATGAGAACCATTTCTCTTTCTTGATCTGCTCATATCTTTGAGCTTGTAAAACCAAGCATTTGGCATCATATCTGACAACTTAAACCTGTTGTTCCCCATCAGAGATATGACACAAACACACACTAGCTCTCTAAGTTTCTCTTATTTGATGCCTCAGATGTGTTTCCAATTGATACAAGATGAAATGGAAGATGAATAAAGGAAGAAAGGTTGGTTTATAACAGGAGAAAAAGAAGAAAGTTGCAATTGGTGGTCCAAAAGTGCCCAGCATGAAAGCAAGGGGACCAAGTTTGTCCACCAAATTACTTTCTCTCATCATTGCTTACCAGCAAACATGCACAAAGCTCGTACTGTTTCTATTACTACAACATTATTGGTTTTATATATTCACGCTCGTCTAAGCTATCAATTCTATTATAACAACTGCAATATTAGTTGTATAAGAAACATTCCGTAAAGCACACTATTCATCATTATGAAAAAGAGATGCACAGAATGTACTAATTTCTACTAAGCTGGAAATGGTTAGATTATAAGTAATTGATACCAAGCAAAGAAACATAGTACTTAATTACAAGATACGTGGTATGTTAAAAAGTTGCATGGTAAAAGTGTGTATGTATGATTCATTATGTGACTAATATTGTTGGACGTGGGAGGTTGAAGTCTCTACACACTTTGCATCAGTGATTACTATGCAACAACATTGCTTTCTTGTTTGCTTACGCATATTTATTTGTTTCCTTTGTGTTTGTGAGTGAGTGAGTAGCAATATTAAGTTTTTTGGTGGGAGTTGAAGGATTGAATCTCATGATCTGCTTCTCCACGCTCTGTCTGGGGTGTATATATGTTTGACCTTCAACAACTAATCATGACAAGACAACCATTTGTGTTATTGGTGCTCTCCTCACTCATTTATCCCTCAATTCTTGGCTTTATCAATGATGGCATTCTGTGCCTTTTTATCCACAACCCCCACCACATGCATAACCAGCTCTCAAATTCTTTCATTCTTCTGGTTTTTGTAATATATATAGAGAGAGAAAAAAAAATTGAAAGAGACAATTTTGTATTTTTTATTAGTGTGCTTCTTATTGTACCTCATCAAAAAACAAAATTTCTTCTTGCACCTCATCAATTTCAAAATTTAATTTCAATAACATAAAACTCAATTCCATAAATAAAAATGTAGAAGAGAATTTTTTTCCCAAAATAACCTTTTCAGAATAACTATTTTACCTTCCATAATCTAAAACAACTATTTTGGGCTTTCGAAAGTTGACTTCTGTTAATTGCTGGGTGCAGAAAGAAATTTAAGGGAGTGCAGGAAGAAACACCCTTTATTAAACAAGAGTCAGAATAATTGTGTACATAATATTCTTGGCTTCTTCTTCCTGCACCCCTACATTTTTCTTCCTACACCCCCACAATTTTCTAAATCCCGAAATTGACCTTAATATTTTATTTGAAAAAAGATACCGTGGTTATCAGAAATAGGAATCTGGAAGTGTGCTACGGATTCAGCAATCCGGAATTGAATATATTTTTTTTCCGGATGAGGGGGTGTTCTGGAAGTAATTTTTGCATAAATTATTGATTTCCGAATTGCTAAATCTGGAAGTCTAATTCTATTACGGATTCATGAATCTGGAATGCCTTTTTTTTAAATTACGGATTTTGATTACTATCACTAATCTTTGTTGGGCTAAGAAGCCTACCCGAGCTTACAAAGCTATTCAGGCTATTTCTTAATACACCTCTATAACTTCTTGTCGCGCCCCTATACTTTTTAAAATAAAAGATAATTTTTATTCTATTGATATTTTTATTTTGGAATGGATAATTAGTAAACACTCCACTCGAAGGTATTTCCATATTATAATTCAGATTCTTTTAAAGAAAATACATTCTAGATTATAGACTCCGGAGTATATTTCCATATTACAAAATTCAGAAATTATTACTGGAATATGTAATCCTGGATGACTTTTTTAAAGAAAAACAAATATCTTAGATTGTATAACCCAGAATCTGGATTATATAATCTAGGAGGTGTAAATAGAAAAAAAAACATTTCCAAATTATAAAATCCAGAATGTATTTTTAAGAACAAAATGGTCTTTTACTTGACCTATGGGGGTGCCAATAGCAGAATCTTTTAACAGTTTATTTCAAGCCCAATAAGATTGTAAATGGTTCCAATTTTATAAGTTCGTGTTTTCAGCATAGTTAACCTTTTACTAATTTCCAAAACTCCTAAAAGTAGCGTTTGTTACATATAATAATTTCCCTATTCTATATTTTTTGTTCAGCGATTAAAAAAATGGCTGGGAAATTAAATAAGAGACAACACTGGAGACAAAGCCGAAATTCCCTTTATCCACCAACTCCACTAACTCTAATAATCTATCACCTAATCTCCTTCCCTATAACATATCATTACAACCACAACTGCGTTTGTTCAATATTTTTTACAATATTTCTAATTAAACCAATATATCTTGTTAACACAATTTTCCCATGTTTTGTGCATATTATCCTACTATATTAATTGTTGAAACACTGTACATGAGAGAGATTAGAATGAGCATGAAGATAAATAAAATGTTTTTCTCTCTCAAATGAATGTTCCTAGTACAGCTAAAGACAGCACTGCTTCATCCTTAACGCGTATGTTGTGTACTGCTATGACATTTCTATCCAAAGACGTGAAAGCCACACACACCAACTAACTTTTCAATAAGCACTACTTGTTTAAGACCTCACACCCTCTCTCAACACACCAATAGACTTCTCCTCTCTCCCTAACCAACATCACAACCTCATTCTCTCCGAGTTTAACAAAAGCTTAGGTTCCAACAAACATAACATCCACCTACAAGTAATCACAAGCGACAAAGCCACCACCCTATGGTAGTGCACTAAAGCACTCTACTTTCTTCAACAACACTCCTCTCTTGCTTCTTAGAGATGAAAGGGAAAGCATTGGGTGTCTTTAAATCCAAGCTTCTCAAGCCATGCAAAAGACTACTATTCTTCTTCAGAGTTAAACCCAAGAAGCCTGTATTTATAGGAGCTCTCAAGTTCCGTGCTCATAAGTTCACATTCCCTAAGGCCTTCACTAAAAGAGTAACTATGTCTTCTTTGTTGCAATCAGTGTTTCGTTCTCCAAAGAAATCTAAGCACATGGACTCGGTGCCAGGACTCAGGAGTCCCTCCAATGTTCATGAAACTCCACTCTTTCCCTCGCCACTTACACCGGCTTGCGCAAAGGCTTGTGATGTGGAGAAAAGTGAAGAAGGTTCGAGGCAAGAGGTGGAAGATGCTTGCAAGAGTTTTGAGAACTATTTGGTGGAGATGATTGTGGAAGAAGGGAAGACAAGGGACTTGATGGATGTGGAGGAACTTTTGTATTGTTGGAAGAACCTTAAGTGTCCTGTCTACATTGATTTGGTTAGTAGATTTTATGGAGAGCTTTGCAGGGACTTGTTTTCTCCTGACAGTGGTGATGGTAACAGTTCCCAGTGAAGGCATGAGGAGAGAGTGCGAGAGTAAATAGATATTCATTTATTAATTTTCAATTGTGTGTTCCCACAAAATTGGATGTGTGCAATCTACGAGTGTAGTAGTTTATATGAAACCTTTTATGAAATGTTCCATCTTTCTTGACTTATTTATCTCAGTTTTGATGAAATAACACTGTTCAAAAGTCTCAACAGCTATGGTATTTATATAGATCAGACTCTTGATTTGGTTTTCAAAACTGAATTCACCATTGCTTCTTGTCTTTTTGGAAATAACAAGAATAGCATTTTAGGATGAACCTGTAAAAAGACTTCTAGCACGTACTTGGCAGTATGACAAATTGGCAAACAAGAAAGCAACTGCAATGCAATTTGGCATTTTGAGTCTCTAGTATGATGGCATTTTAACCATGAAAGACACATTATGATCCTAAATATACCAATAACAGCATATTGTCACATACATGAGTAAAGCACATAAGCCTCCTTACAAAAGATTAACTACAGTTTACAGTATGATTGGAAAGATATAAATTAAGGGCAAAGCATAGACACATTTCCTTACGTATCTTGGTGTTGTTATCCAATCAAAGTTTCACCTCAATGATTCACATAATAAAGGTTGCATTAAGGATCCGTATAGGTTGCGAGGTAAAATTCCAATTCAAAAACATCTGCGAGAATATTTCTAAGTTTTGTCCATAAACTAATACCTGGTTTCTTTGGGGGAAAGGGTGATTAAAAAGCAAAGAGTGACATGTTCCACCACTGATGAGTGATGACCAGAAAATAGAACATTCATGAAAAGTAGTCTTACTCGAACACCTATTTACAGTTTATAGAGAAATTTGAAAGGTTAAAAAGGAAAATACAGAGCAGTAAGGAAATTTAAGACCACTGTAACTACTAGTAATATCAGTTCTCTAATTAATAGAAAAATTACAACGAAGAGCTGGTGGTTGAGGTTCCAGCATAACCCAGTAGTCATGGTTATGTTGACTAGCTAAGGTACCATTCAAATAACTCTAGTACAAAAACTATGTGGTTCTGTTAGCTGAATTACCAGTTATAAAGGCCACCTTTTAGCTTGAATATTTTGAGATATAAACTCGAGACTTCACCACCGTCTTTCCAAATTTAAACCCTGGCATGATCATAAACTGAACTTTGTGGGTCGTTCTTTCTTCATCTGAAAGAATTGCACTCTCCTTTTCTTCTTCAACAGATTCCATGTAAAAGTTGGAGAAAACACTTCCTCTGTTCACAGAAAATAGGGTTACTGCAGAATCTATTGACTGAGCAGATCCAAGTAAAACCCAAACCCATTTTGCCATCTTAGCAAACAGTTGATAGAACTCAGTTCTAGGGTGCTTGCCACTCATTATAAACGTTCGGTGATCCAAATTGCCAAAGAACGACTCTTCCATTTTGGGATGCACAACGAGAAGGTATTTTGCTTGAGAAAATTTAGCAAAATCTGAATGCGGATTCCCCATCAGTGCATCAAAAGGGTCATCAAACTTCATAATATCACTCACATCACAAGAGGTTAACGCAACCCCATGAAACATTCTGCGGGCAATGTAGGCCTCAAAAGCATACTTCTTGTCGCACCTTTTGGAATAAACAACACCATTCTCAATAGAACTTGCAGCCCTATCAAGGTCCCAACCTGAAGCTTTCATCAAGCTAATCATTGGTTTTGCAAAATCATGAATGGACTTTGACGCAGCCTTGAAGACATCCTGAAACTCAGTAACACTCAAAACGCCTGCTCTACTTTTCTCCAAACTTATCTGATTGATCTTATCAGTGAGATTTTTATTCCCTAACTCCAAATCCAGCAGCTCGCGCTGCAACCGGACAATCTCGGAATCTTTGGCACTGTTTTGAGACTTAAGCTTCCCCAACAATGCTTTCTTGGCCACAATTTGAGCCATCAAGGGAGCAGAACGAGAGGCATTGAACCTTGCTTTCTTGCAATGCTTCAGTGAGTATTCGCGCTTGAACTTGCAAATCTTCTCAAGCTCAGCAACAACCAGGTCATCAGCAGCAACTATTTTCGGAGGGTCATAGGGGATATGCGCCTGCTGAAGCTGAAGGTATGCGAATTTCAGTGCTGAAACAGCATCAAATATCTTCCTCGTGACCTCCAAACCAGCACAACCCTCCTCTTTGGCTGGAACTTCAATGGGGTGGGGATGCACTTTCTGGTGATAGCATTTGCTCTCTTCATTACTGTTTTCACTCATAGGAGTCTCATTGCAAGTGGGTCTGTGCAAATGAGGGAGATTGGGGATTTCAGAGGAAAACACTCCAATAGACTTCAATCTACAAACTTTGGCAAACTTGCAGACCATTTCTGATATATTATTTGAGTTGAGTTTCACTGGCTTAGTATCTGAGCATTCCATGGTAACAAAGATCAAACCTTGAGCTCACACAAATAGATCCAACAGCGATCCTTGCTTCAACAAACAAGTAAGCACTTAACCGAATCCAGATAAAAAGAAGAAGCAAAACACTCACTCAAAGCGCGTTGGATGAAGTGCGGTTTTCTAACCACATTGCACACACCTAATAACTCAGACAGAGCCAAGATTCCAGGCACAAACACCTGGTAGTGGTGGCAAGTAGGATCCCAGATTTAAAATTGTACTAAAAAATTGTTTACTTAAAAATTTTATATAGCAAATGTAAAGCCTAAATGTTTCCCAAGACACACTTCAACACCGAAAAAACACATTATTATATTTAAACTTCACAGCAAAACACAATAAATAAAAAAAAAAAAAAAAAAACCCCGAAAAAAAAAACAAAAACCCATTTAAAAAAAAAAAAAAAAAAGGAGGGGAGAGGAAAAAAAAAAAAAAAAAAAAAAAAGAAAATTGGGGGGGTGGGGAGGGGGGGGAATTTTTTTTTTTTTTTTTTTGTTTTTTTGTGTGGGGGGAGGAGAGGTGAAATAAAATAAACAGTTTTTTATTTGGTTTTTTTTTTGTTTAATGGAGAGTTGTAGGGGGGGGGGGGGGGGGG
>Ga0123342_1002951_pt1 | contig 27870 bp, 11 predicted proteins | sample Turbeawhitnodule_FD_89960 | JGI IMG/M metagenome (GOLD analysis project Ga0123342, IMG submission 89960) | Root nodule microbial communities of legume samples collected from Mexico - Turtle bean Mexico white nodule | ecosystem: Host-associated > Plants > Roots > Nodule | place: Mexico: Nepantla... | reverse complement strand
TTTGGTAAGGCGCGGGGTGGTGGTTGAAAACCCTGTATGCTGCTTGTGTGGGAAGGTTGAAGAGTCGTCGAGTCACTTGTTCTCCGTTTGTGACTTTTCTTGGAGGGTCTGGTGTCTTTGCTTGAGTGACTTAGAGTGTCATTCGTTATCCATTTGGATCCTATGCAAAATTTTATCCAATTCAAGTTGAGTCAGACATCTGTTTCAGTTAATGATTTTTGGGGGGCAATTTGGGTTGAAATTGTGAGTGAAATTTGGAAGCATAGGAACTCGGTCGTCTTTAATGGAGGAGTGGCAGATGTGTTAGAAGTTTTTGCCTCGGCGCAAGTAAAGGTGTGGTCTTGGATTGCTGCAAAGTCCCGCGAAGTTTATTTTTCCTACCCCTGTTGGGTTCTGGATCATTTGGCATATATACTGCTGATTCGGTAAAGCTAGTTAGCGCTTGGTTTGGTTGGTCCTTTGTCCGGCAGTTTTGCGTGTCGAGTTAGGAGTTTGATTCTGTGTGTTTTTGTAAAAGAGTTGGATCACCCCTAAAATAGTTTCCATTTATTTATTTTTTATTGCTGATAAAAAAAACATAATAATTTTATAGTTTTAATTATTATTATTATATATATTTATATATATCCAAAGTCCTATCTATAATTATACATATATTCCTGTATTTATATACATATTTTGATGGTAAGATTGTAACTCGATTACATATTCCTAAAAGAGACTAGTTAATTAGGTGGCATAATGTATACAATGAATTAACATGAGTAGATGGTGTGGAGATAGTGAATGTGACACTAATGAAACCAGTAACAAAATTTGTAGTTGAACCTTAAGAAAGTGTCAGAAGTGATGATCTATATCCTTCAAAGGTTATTGTATTGTTCTGAGTGTTTACGCTCTATTGCAGACAAGAAAATATAACTAGATTATGATGAGTCATTTATACACTCAAATGACATATGTATAAACTCCACTTCTTATAAATATCACTTTTTCTATCTCAAAAGAACCACACTCCTTTCCAATAACAACAACGGTCTTACAATGTTTAACAAAATAAAATTAGAAACATCTCACTCAATAAAATAGTATAAAAAATGATAAATATCTCCTCCATGTTATCGAATTTGAAAAATAAATAAAAAATTGACACAAATTCAAAATTGATATCTCGTCTCCCTCAGAAATAATTTTATCACACCTAAGCGTTTTTTTAGTGGCTCCACCATATTTATAGCCACCCTTTATTAATTATTACTTGGTTAAATAACAATCTTACTTTTATGACTAAATTCATAATTTAATTGGGTATATATAAGTTTCAAATTAGTTTTAAGTCTATCCTTAGTTAGAGATATGAATAAAAAAAATCCCTAGTGCACTCCTACAATCTTATCCTTAATAAAATAAATTCACCACGTTTTTCTTTAGCTTTAGTTATATAAACATAAGCACCAAAATTCATTAGAATTGAAAACACTCAATCAAATAACTTTTCAATTTATATGTATTACGTTTTTATATATTATGTTTTGTGCATTAGATACTTTTCAATTCACACACGCATATAATATATATATATATATATATATATATATATATAATTATATAAAAATTATTAGATATTTTATATTATATTTAAATGGTAAGATATTTGAGGAAGTATACATGGATATTCCCTATGGTTACAAAACAAGAATAAAATGATTTGTTTTGCAAGTTAAATACATCTATATATAATTGAGATAAATTTCTCGACAATGGTTTTTGCAAATTCTTTTCAACCTTATTACTACATGGTTTTACACGGTCTAAAAATGAGATTACTCTCTATTTACTCATGATTCAAGTTTTTCATTAGTCATTTTGTTTCCTTGAGTCAAAGAAAATATAGTTCATATTTTCTTGATGATATTGATTTTAGTTAGTAAGCCAACTTCATTACTTAATGATCCCAATTTTAAACTTAGTCTCAATGATGATAGCCCTATTGGGGATCTTTCTATGTATAAAAGATTAATTGGAAGAGTTGTGTATTTGACCATTTCCAGACCAGACATTACTTTTGCAATTCACAAGCTTAGTGAGTACATGCGGATTCATTAACTACACATTTACTTGTAATCATCTTTTATGTACTTGAAGTTCACTTTAGGTCAAGGTCTCTTTTTCTTAGACAATAACAAATTTCATCTTTCAAGATATGCTAATGCAGATTAGACAGTTGTTTATATACATGAAAATCAAACACTGACTTTTGTCTACCTTAGTGATTATATAATTTCTTGGAAGTCTGTCAAACAAGGCATTGTGTCCAAATCTTTAGCAGGTCGTGATTTATCTTTATTGATAGTGAAGTAGGTTAACTACAATGATTACTCAAACATTCTAAAGTTTCAATTGACACAATTACATTCTTTTGTGATAACAAATATATAATGCATTTTACTTCTAATCTCTCTCACCATGAAAGATCCAAACATATAGATATCGATTATCACTTTCATTCATAAATTTGTTTAAAACAATTTTTTATTATCATTCATATTAAAACCGAGCATCAAATGTGATATATTCACAAATCTTGTTACTACTACTATTTTCAATCATTTCATTGACAAGTTAAAAATCACTAACATTTATTCTTTAACTTGAAAAGATATTACGATAAAATATAATTAGATTATAAATATTATATATAATAATTAATCTTGTTAATATGTTTGATTAATAAATCATTTTATATTTTTATCTGGTCGCCTTATACATAAATTCTTTCGGCGCTATAGTCCTAGAATGTTCTCTCCTAATGGATTGTAGTGATTCATTTTATATTTTATAACGATAAGTTAATCATGTTTTTCTTGAAAAAATCATAAATGAGATGACGAAGAACTATGCATGATATTGGTAATGAAGAAAACAGCAAGCCCTATAAAAGAATATGAGCATTCATGAAACAAAAACAAAATGTTGAAACTAAATAACAAGAAAAATAAATTTAAATAATAGATATAAAATGAATTTGTATAAGAAATGGAAAAAATTGTTGATAAAAAAATGAGCATAAATAATCTTTTTGTTATTTTCCAGTTTAGACGTTACATAGTGATTTTTTATCACCTTAGACTACAGTGTATATACATTCCTATTCATTCATCGATTAAAAACTAAATTTAAAGTGTTGTCTCTGAAAGAAAAAAATTCCATATTCATAGAATTTGTATATTGAATATTTTGTAGTAAATTTTTTAAAAATGGGAAAAACAAAAGAGAAGAGAGTTAAAGGTGGATATAGTATACGGTTGGTATTGAGAATGACGTTGTCGTGAACTCTTATGTGAATTGGTTGAGCCAGCAGATGTGCAGGAACAGTACCAACAACGTTTATGGTTTACAACTATTCATGAATTAATGCTTTTCGTAAACCCAAAACTCTTTGGTTGTTCGGTCCACTTCAGGTGGTTGAAGTCTTAAACTGAATCTCAGGTAAGTCTCTTTCACACTACACTCATTTTGCTTAATTAATCACCCATTTATATTATCTTCAAATCAAACTTCTATACTTTTTTTATTTCATTATCTCATTAAATAATATTGTCTTCAATAAAAACCAAGATCAAAGATATACATTAAAGAACAGTAAAATTAGTTTGAATATTTCATTCAAAATATATTACATGAAAGTGATAGATGAAGTTAACAATTAAATATAATTAAATTTAGAGACATAAAATAACTAATGACTATATTAACTAAATTAGACATTATTTCATAGACTAAAAATTATTAATATTTAGAATAATTTTTATTATTAATAAAAATTTATAAAATAATTTTTAAATTGGTATCTACTACTCAAGTTTTAATTACAAATACTTTAGATTAGTCTCTAAAAAATTAATAGAGACTGATTTAGAATATAAATAATAAATAGATAAAATATTAGTAGCTAATGGTTAAATATCAATTTAAAAACTATTTTATAATTTTTTTAATAATAAAAACTACTTCAATACTAATATTTTTTTAATTTAGTTAATATAATAATTAATTATTTTAGTATCTAAAATTAGTTTTATTTCATAATTTGTTTTAGTATTCTAATGCGCTTTTTTTAATATATATATTACTAATTACTACTTCAATTTTTCCTTTGAACTTTTTGATAATTTTTAAATTGATGATTGTTTATTTATTTTAATATAATAATTACAATTTCATTTTATAAATAAAATGTTACAATGATCTAAATTCCTTTTTCGTTGGTAATAAATTAATTTGATAAGACCATATTATTCAAACATAATTAATCATTACAAATTAAAAATTAATCAATTAAATAGAAGAACAATATATATATTTATGAAAATATATATTATTAGATGTGCTGGAAGAAACGTATAATAATTATACCATTAAATGTGCATCAATTACGAAAAATGAAATAAGGAAGGGTGTGGAGATATTTTAATATTATTTTAGTTATTATTTAATATATGTAATAAAACTTTAAATTACATATAAATTAGATTGAATAGGTAAATTTACTACAAACTATGAACAGAAATAAATGTTAAGTTTTAATTTTAAAAAATAATTAATAAAATAGGTTGATTTAAGATACCAACATATAATGTATTATTGGAAAATTTACAAAAATAATTTAAAAAATGGATAAAATTTAAAAAGACAAAAAATAGTAAATCATATTTATAAATATAATTTTATTTTAAACAAGTCATATTTGTAAATATGGTTCTTATCTTATTTTTTGAAATTGAAAATAAAGTTGCCGTAGTATAACTTTTTATTACTGTTAGTATTGCTGTTGTAACTCAATCTATTTTTAGTGGTCTTTTTTATTTGTAACATTCTTAGTCTCTTATAGCACACAAAAAAGAAAATATGGTAAGGAAAAAAGTTATATGCTTTTACTTTCAAAGATAAATATATTTAAATTTATAGCACACAAACAAGAAAATATGGTAAGAAAAAAAGTTATATGCTTTTATCTTTCAAAGATAAATATATTTAAATTTTTATTCTTAGTCATTTATACACATCACAAAATCAAGAATCTTTCATAACATGTGTAATCTATAAACCATACTAAAATATTATTGAAATGTATTTCAAAACACTTACTTTATTCTTGCAACATATATACATCGTATTGAACTCAGAGGTGTGCATGTGTCATACTTTGCATCTTCAACAAAACTACACTAATATCAACTAAATTTACTCATGGCATTGGTAAATTTTTATGATCGATTAAACTAGCTATCTTTTAAACTGCAAACTCATTCATTGGAACCTTCCTCGACTCTCATGACCTGATAATCTTCATCATCTATATAATTTTAATATATCAGTAGAGTTATGATATCTATTTAGTACGAAACTCGATTTCAATACATATTCTATTCATCTCAACATACATCCCTGGAAATAATAATGTTTATATCATACTTCATATCATATACAAGCATTTCATCATAAATTTCCATCCATACATATACATCTAACTTAAATCAAATTCCAATAAATTAAAAATTTATCATACATTACATTATAAAAATGTTCAAATACAATATATTGGTCAAATATTTTAAAAAAATAATGAAAGATAAACACATTTTAGCATATAGAAATATTTAAAAACATGTTTTTTCAAAGTTAAAAAACGCTCTCTTATTTAGCCAGATTTTGTCTCGCCCTATCGAATTAAGCACATGCTACAATTCGCTCAATCACCATTATGCTCACCTAGGCAAAGACTTTAGCACAACCAACCACTTTTACTTGTCCAACAAACAAAACGTTCACCCAATGACTACTCCAATGGCATTTTTTATAATAACATTTCATCCAGTGAGAGTTGGCTCGTCCAATGGCCGAAACACTAAGAGTTTTTATTTAAAAGGCTCGCCCAACAACCAAAGCTCTCAGATTTTTAATTCCACGAATTTTGCGCAATAAGAGCTTGGCTTGCACAATGATCAAACAATTGTGAGTTCCCATTTAAAAGACTCACCCAACAACCAAAGCTCTTATATTTTTAATAAATTAAATTTCACTAAGCAAATAGTTAGCTCACTTAGTGAATTTCCACAATCCAGAAAAGATGTAAAAGAATACATAGGTATAAATTAGTTTAATATGATTTTAAGTTCATTCCTTCTACATAATATTGAATATATTATCTCAAACTAACTACATCTTGAACCAATATACCCAAATTATAGAAAGCTAACATCCATATTTATATATGCATACTTACTCAAAGTATTCAATGGTTTCAAAATTATCCAAGGAATAAATTCAAGGTGAATTCCTTTAATTAAAAATAATCAATTCAAAATCAAATCAAGATAAACTTATTTAAATCACAATCAACCAGAGAAAATATAAGATAAATTTTTTAACTTAAAAGAATCAACCAAAACACCAGTCCCTGCAAGAAATTCAGGATAGTGTAACCAAATGTTGATGTGGGTTTGTCAGCAATAGGTGTCATAGAAGAGTCTTTTTCCTTGTTTTTGGGAGATCATGATAGCATGTGTATCTGGTTTGGTGTATGGAATCCAATTCTTGTATACGAGTTGGAGCACCTCTCAAGTGTTCCATGTTATTTAATTTAATTAATTATTTGTCAATAAAAAAATCATTTAGATCGTCACTAACATCCCTATTTTATCACATCTAAAAACTATAATATGCATGAAATATAAAAATAAATATTTACATATATACATCTCTTTCATACAATATTTCAAAATATATCCCTTTTCATAGGAATTTTAAATATTTACATCAAATTAAAAATAAAATATTCAAAAGAAAATAAACATTTTCATCTTTTCACTGTGGAGTTCTCTCACATGTAGCTTCATATGCTCCCGTGTAAATATTTACGATCATTACAGATAAAGAAAACAAAACACAACATAAATAACAAGGTAAGCTAACTGATGACTTATTTTATGGAAAGTGCACCGTGTTGTCATAAGTAATAATTTATCCATAAAGACGGATATCAAATCCACAAGGAATAGTTGAATAATCAAGTATAAGATTTGGTAAATAGAAAACAAAATGATAAAGTTTGTTGGGAGTTTGTTATAATGATTGCAAGAATTGTAAATAAAACAAGTTAAAGAGTTTGTTGGTTTAATTGGAAAAATTGGGATTGATGTTCTTCCTTCTCACTCTGTTGTATTTTGAATAACATGGTAATATTCTATCATTTGATTGATGTTGATGCCCATATAAAAGTCATTTATATCAATTCCTCGCATATAAAATTATTAAGAGAGTGTCCTAAATATTGATTCCTTGCATCTTTATAAAGACTTCTTATCATTACGATTAGATGTTGATAGCAATTAATATTTCAAATCTATTTCTAGCATTCAAATATGTTAAGCATTATCATTTGGGTAAAAAACTTAGAAGTACTTTCCAGTCAAATCTAAGGATATTGATCATGGTAAACAAACATTGCAAATAAAATTACAATACTAATTATCAATCAAGAACAAAATATTATATTTAAATATCACCTTAATACATAAGAGTTTGAACAGATTACTCCTAAACCCAAATGGTAGAATTAGCCACTCATGTTGGCCATTACAAGCTTGAAAAACAAGAAAAGAAGATTCAGGATGTTTCTTCTTGACGATTTCCTCCTCTAGGGTTTTTAACACCTTTTATTCTATCAATTGATGTCTAGGGGTGTGCCTCACGCCTCATATTTAACCTAGTTGGGCTTTGGCTAAGTGACTTCTCGCCTGGGCGAGTTGGACGAAAACAAGCCCAACGTCTTTGGAGTAGCGAGATCCTTTAGGAGCTTCTGGCTTGGGTGAGCTTGAACGAGTACTGGAGCGTTCAGCTGTCCCTTTTTTGCTTTGTCTATTCTCTTTTTGCCCTTTCATCTTCATTCCTCCCTAGAATCTTGAAATCAACACAAATTTGGGAATAAATCGTTCTTATTCAAATTATAATTACAAAATATGTAAAAAGGTTTAAATTCATAAATTAGGGGTTATATTATAGTTATTTTATCAATTAATATCCATAAGTGCCTATATTTTAATATGAAATATTACTGAAATATGATACTTATCACTAACTATTTTTAAAACTTCTCATATAAATGTAAATATTAATAACAAGCATAAATTCATGAATTCTCATACATGTGCACAGAGCAATCAAGTGTCTAAAAATAATTCATCAATCATATTTCTCATGTCAGACTTCTACTGACTTACATCTAGAGACTTGAGAATGTCATACTAGCCACTTTGAATCCACACATCCATGCACAAAATAATCTTAATATCAAATCACCTTGTATGATAGGATTAATTCATATCTCCTGAAAGACCAAGTTCTTTTTCACACCTAGACAAAATCATATGAACCTCCTTCGACTCTCACCACTTGAATAACCCCATCTATGTGATTCCATTATATCAGTAGAGTTAGATCGTCTCTTTCACAAAACACTCACAAATCAATACACTATCCTAACAACCTTAACACATTATTTCCTTTCATAAAAATACTATGTCTCGGTAACATTTTCACATCATTGCATACTTCACATTTCACGTGATTCAAAATTAGGGATGGCATTGCGGTCAGCCTGCAACCCGCTACCGAAAAGCGTGGGGCAGGCTCACTAATCTAGCTCGCTAACCCACTTAGGCTCGCTCCACATAACCGGCAGCTCGCGCGAGCCAACAGCGGGGCGGGTTGGGACGGGTTGACCTGCATAAATTAAAATATAATTATTTTATTTTTTCTGCAAAAAAAAAAATCATATCTCACTCACTCATTATTGCAGTGTGACCTTTATTTTATTTTATTTTAAAAAAATTGAATTTAATGTACTAAAAATTAAATGTATTATTTTAATCATTTAAAGGAGTTAATATTAAGAGTGACAATAGATTTAGTTTTAAGTAAAATCTTCTATTTAAATTTTTTTAATAAAAAAGATAATATAATGAAGAGATTTTAATAAGATACTCTTTAATAAATTAATCATCTTCATTAAAATATTTTGTAATAAAACTTCGATCAGATACTCTGATACATTTACATACATATAGAGGGAAAATAGATGCAAAACAAAACTTTAATTATTTTTAATCAAGCCTTCTAACAACCCTCATACTTGAATTCATATTTTTTTCTTAATTGAATTAATAGAAATATGGATAAAATTTTAATATTTTAGCAGGAGAATTAATTTCTTTTTATAATTAATAATTTTTTAAAAACATTTTCCTTATGCGGGCTGACCCGCAGACTACCTCTTATGCGGAGCGGGCTAGCCCGCATTGTCATCCTTATTCAAAATCATACCACTTAATCACACCAAATCTTAGAAAGAAAACAAACCAAAAATTTATTAAAATTTTAAATAAACACATAAAACTAAAGAATTTTCAATTAAATATATAATTAAAATTCACATGTAAATTAATTAAAAACAATAAACAATAATAAAAGAGAAACACAAAAGCAAATCTTAAAAATTTAAGTTTTTCTCCTTAAAAAATTTATTTAGCTTGAGCGAAAATGAATATCGCTTGAGCGAAAATCTTCTCGCTTAGACGAAAATGGGTCTCTCTTGAGCGATATCCTCTCGTTTGAGCAAAAATAAGTTTGGAACTCACTGTCTCAAGCTAGCTTAAGCGAGAAAAGCCTCACCTAAGCAAAAATACCTTGCTTAAGCGAGATATTCAAAATAAAACTACGTAAAACTGTTAAAATTCAAGCTTTTCAACAAATTTTTCATACACAAACATATTAGACCCAAAATAATGACATTTTCCTGCTCATAATTGGATGGTAATTATGATAAAACTAATTTGTCAATATGTAATACCATATATATATATATATTCAACATCTCTAAATCAAAATCAATAACCAATACTCACAATTTCTTAACTCCAATTATATCATAAAACAATTCAACTCATTTATACTATCATTTCCATACTTTCAATCTCAATCAAAACACATTCAATGACTATATTCATATCACAATAAAAAAAATCTAAAATTTTACAATTTAATCTCAATCAACATTCTAATTTTTCTTAAATACAAACAACCCCACAAGAAAGTTTGAGCCTGATGATCACATCACCGCAGTCCAGATCTTCTACGCTAGGATTCTAATTGAAAATTTAAACTAGCTTGCCTTACCTGAGTTTGAACATGTGCTAAGTAAGAGTTCCAATCCTACAAAAGCTTAAGGGTAGCTTAATTTGCACCCCATAGTCTTGATAAAAAATATAACTATATCTAGGACTCTAAGTCAACAAAGACTAATCTTGAATATTAAGGAAATAATAATTATCAAATTATATGCAATTATTGTATGCAATATTTGACGATATTGTACCTAATTATATGCAATTAATTTAATAATTATAGAATCTCATGATTAGTATCCTACCTAATTAGATTGTAATTGGGGGGAGAGAAACTCCCTATATATTTCCTATACATGAAGTGATGTAATATACACATAAGAGAATAAGAAACATATCTCTTATTCTTACCATTTTTTATCATTTTCTTATATGGTATCAGAGTCATTTCGAGCCTATCCTAGCGAATATTTGTTGGGTTTATCAGGTCACCCGCCATCGGACCGTTATCGGACCACCCATAACATATATTCCACGCACGAGTTGGTAGCCTCGGCATGAGGGGGGTGTGTTGGAGATCCCACATCGACTAGAGATTAAAGCCTTTCATAGTATATAAGTGGGTGCAAACCTCACCTCATTGAGTCAGTTTTATGAGGTTGAGTTAGGCTTAAAGCCCACTTCTTAATATGGTATCAGAGTCATTTCGAGCCTATCCTAGCGAATATTTGTTGGGTTTATCAGGTCACCCGCCATCGGGCCGTTATCGGACCACCCATAACATATATCTCCACGCACGAGTTGGTAGCCTCGGCGTGAGGGGGGTGTGTTGGAGATCCCACATCGACTAGAGATTAGAGCCTTTCATAGTATATAAGTGGGTGCAAACCTCACCTCATTGAGCCGGTTTTATGAGGTTGAGTTAGGCTTAAAGTCCACTTCTTAATATTGAAGCTAAAAATGTCAAATGCAAAGTCTAAATTGAGACAAACCTAACAAGTTCAAAATTTGACTTAAAGAAAAAAAGTAAAAATGAATTTACTCTATATGATATTCTGATCAACAATCTTGTAGTCTTTGTTGCTAGGAGTCCAATGATAGACTCCGATCGCCAATCTGATAGGAGGTCAAAACTTTAGAGAGAAGGTAGAAGAAAAGAAAAGATAAATTTTAAAGAGATGGTAATTCTTTTAAAATGAAACATGAATAAATGAATTTTCTATTCATATACTTTTTTCATTTTAATAATAAAATATTAAGGTGTCATTTAAAATATATTACTGATACTCTAAAGCTATTTTCTAGATCCTTGAATCGTTTAACCTAATATACTATTTAAAACTAAACTAGTTTCCTTTACCCGTTAGTTCAACACCAAACCAAAAGCTCCACTCCACAAAACTCATAAGAAAGTTAATCATGCATACAGAAAGTCTTCATCAATGATTTGGACATACCATTATAATCTTGAACTAGTACAGACTCATCCTAGCCCTAAAAACACTACATGCAACACACTTTCTTTCCAGGCATATAACATTTCTCAAATCTGATTTAAGAAAAAAGGACGAAGATGAACTTACTCTAAAAAAGGAAACTAACTGAATAGACTTATTTTATTCTTCACCAGAATTCCTATAACAAACTTCGATCTTAAAAGAATGACTCAATTTATTAATTTTTTTATAAAAAAAGTCAATAAAAGGAAAAAAATAAATAAAAAGATGTTGATTCTTTTTTAATTGAAAAAGTTGAATCACTAATTTTTTCTATTTATAAATTTTCCACCTGTTCCATTTCAGTTATACCTTAAACAATTTTTCATGTCCTTGCACTACAAGAAAATCATGAAATAGAAACTAATTTTAGAGACAAAAAATAATTAGTTGTTATACTGACTAAATTAGAAACCATTTTAGGGACTAAATAAATTTTTGGTTTCTAAATTAGTTTCTATTATTGTTAAATGGTTTCTAAATTGGTATGTAATTAACAGTCAAAGTTTTTGCTACCAAATTTAGAATCTAAATAATTGGTAGTTAAAACCTTGATAGCTAATTAGATACCAATTTAGAAACTATTTAACAATAATAGAAACTAATTTAGACCAACTTTTTTTAGTTTCTAAAATGGTCTCTAATTTAGTTACTATTGCAACTAATTATTTTGGTATCTAAAAAATGGTTTATATTTCATGATTTTGTTGCAGGGTTGTAGCTATTATTATAATAATAATAAAATTAAAAATAAAAATAATAAAGTTGTACTTGCAATAATAATAATTATTATTAATCATTATAATAATATTACTTATTATTATTAATTTTTAGAATTATTTATATTATTAAAATTAAAATTAATATTAATATTTTTACTGTAATTATTATTACCATAAAACTTGATTTTTCAAAAGACTTCAATTTGATTATAGTAACAATAAAATAAAATCGAAATTTATGAGAATTTTAGTATTTTAAAATAAAAAAAAATTAAAAATCGTGTTTCTAAATCCAATATTTGAAAATAGTTATCTTTTCAAACAGAATTTACTCATCACTCTTTCGTAAGATAGTTCACAGCAGCATAAGTGATATTAATGAAATTGCACAAAACCATGCATCTATTTTACTTATTTAAATTTTGTGGGAAAAATATGTTAGAATAAAGAGGGTTAGAAGTTTGAAGCATGAATGATAAGGTTGAGTTAGTGAGTGGTGCATGTAATGGAACTCTGATAATATATATAGTGGTAAATGGTGATGTGATGGCGACAGAGAGAGAGTGATAGTAGTAGAAAGTAGAAAGAGTAGAAGTATGTTATACTACTATTACTACTCCTAGGTGAATGCATGAATAGGGTAGCTATGTTATAGGGTGTACATGAAAGATGTCAGGTCCTCTTGTTGTGTATCAATGGCAATTCACAAAATATATAATAATTTTCATTTCATTTGATTTGTAATTTGAAAAGAAAGGTGTCTGTGGTGGTGCACAGCCACGACCCACAAGTAAGCATCATCCACCAGGTTCAACCCTCTTTTCTTTTGTCAATTTAGAGAGAGACAGCCTTAGACTCTGCAACCCCATGAATGGAGAGAGAAAGAGAGTCACACGTGTGAATGAGTAAGGTGATTCCAGAGAATGATTATGGTAATAGTATAATGACACCATCTCATCTCTTCTGACTTAGGAGAAGGAGTAATAGTTAACAAATAAATAATATAATAATACTTCTAATGTTTCTTCTACATTTCTCAGAGGGATAAAACCCACCATTTCTCAGAGGGATAATATATGTATTTATAGCTTCTTTTCATCAAAACATTTACTTTCTATTTTCATTTTATAAATAAGTTTATTCAAAGCATATTTTGTGTTTGTTCTTCTCTACAAAATAACTAGAATACCAATTTTTCTTTGGAAGTTAACTTTCTCTCGGCCCACGTCCCAAAATTGTACTGATGGTAAAAAAAATATAAAAAGAAAATTATCTTTTCAAGTCTTGCACATCTTAGAAGTGCGTGAAATTTTCACATTTGGTGAAAAAACACACTTGACACTTTACACTGGCGGTGGTGTCCAAGTCTCTCTCTGCCCGCTGAAAAATCTTTTCCTCTTCAACTTCACCGTGTGTCAAACATTTCTTCCCTCATGCTACACTGTTTCTAGCATAGCACAAAAACATTGTTGGTCGCATAAGCACTATGTAATGGTAACTGTTGCAAACCCAACATCATGAACAACAAACATTTGCGTCACGAAATTATGAAATGAAGTCATGGCCAGCAGCAAGTGTTGCATGATCTCTTCACAACAAAACCAGAATGCCCCCACATGTTGCCCTTTTCCATCTCCTCCTTCAATGGGAATGGTCTATGCAGACATGATGGGATCTCTCTCTCTTTCTACTGTTTCAAATGCTCTTTCATCTCAAGAGAGCTATGGTTATGGTCATAGTCATAGTCATGATCATGGTCAAGCTTCTGGGGTGGAAAATGGGAGGAGCACAAGCTGGACTTTTCCTTTCATGAGGGAGTTCCTTTCCTCAAACTTTGAAGACTGTAGTGATGTTGGGGCTGGGGAGAGTAACAGCAATGACAAAACAACCAACAATGGCAAGTTTAGTGAAGAAAGTAACCCTAACGAGAACCCTCTCAGTGGCAAAGAGGTAGATAGTGGACACTCTAAACTGTGTGCAAGAGGGCATTGGAGGCCTGCAGAAGATTTCAAGCTCAAGGAGCTTGTGGCTCTTTATGGCCCTCAGAATTGGAACCTCATAGCTGAAAAGCTAGAAGGAAGATCAGGTGTGGAAGAAAACAATTCCAAAGTGCAAAATGATAACCAATTAACACAACTTACATTATTTCTCTCATGGTGTGCGTGTGGGTGTATTTTATGAAATTTAATGAAAGAGAGGAATATATATTGTTGGCATTTTCGTGTTTATTTTTTAAAAAAAAATCCCTTAAGTTCCTTTTATGTCATTTGTTTTGTATTTGAATTAGGGAAGAGTTGTAGACTGAGGTGGTTCAACCAGTTAGATCCAAGAATCAATAGAAGAGCTTTCAGTGAAGAGGAGGAAGAGAGGCTAATGCAGGCACATAGAATTTATGGCAACAAATGGGCTATGATTGCAAGGCTTTTCCCTGGGAGAACAGATAATGCAGTGAAGAATCACTGGCATGTTATAATGGCGAGGAAGTACAGGGAACAATCCAGTGCTTACAGGAGGAGGAGAATGAGCCAATCTGTTTACAAAAGGGTGGAGCAAAATCCAACCTTTCTTTGCAGCAGGGATAATGCCTCAACTGCGGAACAGGACCCAACGCCTTCTTATTGTCTTCATCTCCTCCACAATGATGTAGGAGTTACAAATAACGTGTTTAGTTTCCCATCCTTCCATGGAGTAGGTGCTGGGGAGATTGTTGAGTTCGGCTCAAACGGTTCTCCACAAAACATGACTGGGGGGAGCGAAACAATGTCAAACACCCCACAACTTGGCCTGTGTGCTCAACCTCAACAAGCACCATTTGATTTCTTCTCCGGTGAATCCTTTCTCTCCTTCATTGTTCCCTCTAATTAAAAATCCTTTTGTTCCTTTAAAGAGCTTCCATGTAGGTCTCTCACTTACTTGTAGCATCATCCAAGTTTCCTTAATTACCAAGCTTTTAGCATGCTGTTATTTTCTCTTTTATTCCAAACAATTTTAATTATTGTTTTGTTTTGATAAACCTTTTTGGTTTGTAAAAGAGACTGATGCAAGTAAACTGTGTGTTGCGTTAAATTCTTTTACAGACTTCAATGCTATTATCTGACTTTTTCCATTGGGTTGGGTTTGCAAGGTGGTGGAAGCAAAGACACGATGGGAGAGGCTAATGGCCAGATCAGAAGCTGGGAAAGGACCAATGAATCTCTTCATCATCATTGCCAACAATCTGGTTCATACCCTCATTATCCCCAACAATATTTGATGGCAATGCAACAGCTAGACAACAACTCATGCAACAATTTTTACAGTTTCTTGAATTCCTCATCGGCATCAACAACCACAGGCAATGAACCATCATCATCACCATGTGTTGCAGGAATCAGAGATAAAGTGGTGAATAGTGACCCCCCAGATGGTGTTCCACCCCCATTTTTTGACTTCCTTGGAGTAGGAGCCACATGATCAGATGATCCAAAAGCTGCAAACTTCTCCGGAAGTTCCTCAATATAGGTGTGGTCCAACATAACTGAGAAACCATTCGAGGCAAATAGAAAGGAATAGTTGCTTGAGTTTGGTGCACTGTGTAACCTTGCGTCACTACCTCTGTGGTGATGGTGATATCACCCGTCTCTATTGTGATTTCCTTTCTTTTCTCACAAATATGGGGGACCCTTCTGCAAACTATTTCAAAATACTGATCTCATAATTTAATTCCATTACTATTATCTTCCTGTACTGAGTACCATGTCTTTTTTTCCTTTTTATGGTTAGCAATATTAGTTAAAACCAAATGAAAATGAAAAGGGTGATGTGGAATATTAAATAATGTGGTAGACATTCTTTGTTTCTTGTAATGTATGGCTAATCCGTTAGGAATGTCAAATGCGTGTGCGTGATGATGCTAATGAAAACATGTTAGAGGGAATAATGTTTGGACAGGAATTGGAATTGGCACGATCATGTTTTATGATCTAAGGTTGTTTTTGGGTAAATGTGCTTTTCGAAGAAAGGGTAGAATCTGGTTGTGGCTGCTATTTGGGAGAAGATGATGAAAAATAAGGAGAATAGTGCCAAGTTCAAGAAGAAGAGGGAAGTGTTGAGAACATCGTTTTCTCATGGGCCTACAATCAAACTCAATTCATATCACCATTCATTCATTCAGGAGAACTGTTCAAATATCCTTCTCATCACCACAAACTGCTATGTGTGATTTTTTTCACCACCGCTTCTAATCACTAATTTAATTTCTCTATTGTATCTCATTAATTGTACACTAAACTATTTCTTAATTCATGTTTTATATTTATATAGTCAAAGTAATTACTTCATATTTTGTGATAGTTGAAATATTTTATTTAAAGAAAAAGATTAAATAAAATAAATTTGAATTACTTTGTTTAAAAGATATTTAAAATATTAAATAATTTAAAATAAAAAATTCAAATTAAATGTATTTAAATTTTATGTAAATTATAAAATTCTGTCAAAACACAGTGTAAGCTTTTATCTTTTATCTTACAAAAACAACTATTATAATCTTTTTATTTATTTGCATAAATAAAATTGTTGAATTAAATTAAAATAAAACACATTTTTCAGTATATAGTCAACAAAAATGGGAAGAAAACTAGTGTTTTTATGACGGGAGAGAAAAAAAATGATAAAGCTTTAAGTTTAAAGTGGAATGTAAAACACAAAAATACTTAAGCTACTTAATAAACAACAATATATTGTGAATGATGTTAAGTATTAGAAATCAAAGGGTAACCAACCATACAATTGTTTAAGAACAAATGACCATTTTATTTGTTGAATGTGTAAATAGATGATAGTTTTCAAGAACACAAATTTTGATTTAATCTCATGTGACAATTATTTTTTATTGTATTGCTTTATAACTTAATATGAAATCAGGTCTAAATAAATATAATTTAATATTAAATTAATTTTAAACTTTATGACTTTATTAAAAAAGAGTACTAACATAATATAACCATAAAACTGTAATTATCTTACTTTTTCTACAGCTACAGACTAAATTCAAAATTAACCCTAAATTACCACCAGTTAACACATTATGGAATTAAAATAATAATTTACTTATATTTACAAAATGAAAAAAAAAAACTGATTTTGAAAAGTAATAAACACTCCTTCAGTTACTTTTTAGATCTCAGTTTTTTCAATAAAATTGTTTTTTTATCTGTTACCTTTTAAACTTTAAGATAATATAACTTTTTTAACTATACTCTTAATTTACATGAACAAAAAAATTAGTTATGATAATAGAGAAATAAAATGTCATAACACGTAAATGTATCAAATAAGATAATTAAAATAGATATAGTAGATAGCTCAACCATTACTACATAAATCTTATTATATATTATAAAATTTTATATTTTTAACAAAAAATATATTATTTTATAATTTTTAATTTTTTAAAATGATTAAATTCTTGCTAAAATTTTTATGACTTCTATTTGTTCTTTTTTTTTAAGTTGTATATATTTTTTATTTGGACAAGTCATCTTATTTAAACTTCTTAGTTTAATGAGTATTAATTAAATTTAATTTTGTTTGTTTTATAGAAATTTAAATTTTCATTCTATATAACTAAAAATAATAAAAAATATTTTTCAAAAAAGAATAAAAAATGTAATTAAAAATATAAAAAATAATTTACAACTTATATCTTTTTAAAAATTAATAAACATTTTATGTTGATTAAACTAGTTTATAATTTAATTAAATAAGTTATGAAACAAGTTATTAAAGAGAGAGTTATAACTAGGAAAGAGAGTGTTATAGTTGTGTGGGAGTAGTTAAGAGTTTGGACATGAAGAGGGTGTTTGGAGGAAGATATTTATGGGAAAAATGAATAATGAGCAACAACCTTAATAATAGTGCTTCTACTAAGATGAAACAAGTGACAAAGTGAGCAAAAAGAATTGGAGAGTGGTTGAATGACATTTTCTTCATGCACTTCCAACATCTTAGCAGTTGCAAGAGGTTGACCTTCAGTGTCTATGAAAATGACTCCTAAGCCCATCAATCTCATCACACACACATGCACTTTGCTTTCATTCATTTTTAGAAAGATAGTGTCCACATGTTCTAGGACTAAGGAAAATAATAGGTTGAAGTTTTAAAAAAATTATAAAATTTTGGTATTTCATAATTTTAGGTATATTTAACTGATACTAGAAAAATGTAATAGGAAATATGTTTTTAATTATAAGGCTTTTTATGTTGTATCTCTACCTTCAAAATATAATCATTTTCATATATTAATTTTTTTTAATTATATTTTAAAATATAGATTAATATATTTTGAAAGTAAGGTAAAAATAAAATACCAACAAAAATATAGTATAGAATCCAAATTGCTTCTTATACTTTTACTTTTTTTTATCAACAATCTTATACTTTTACTATAAATAAAAAAAAAAACATAAGTTGGTGACAAGAGACGAAGTTTTTTTGTGGCTATGGAATACGTATTTTATAAGTAAAATGTGTTTTTGAAATAAGAAATCTGAAAGACATAAAAACCATTCCATAATATTTTTTTTGGAACAAAATTTTTACTTCCAAAATGGTAAATTAAGAATTAAAAAATGTGTTTCAGAAAGGATATTTCAAAATGGTTACGAATTGTCCTTTATAGAAAACAAGTTATGGATTTATCTTTTCGAAATATAATATGCGTATTCTCCCATTTTATTATGGATTTGTTACTTTTGTAAATATTACGGATTAGAAATTTTAAAATGAAAAAACGACACTTACCTTTTTAACCACTCTTTCAAAAACATTTAGTTGTCATTGATTACAATTAGAAACCACAAAGGTCCACTAAAAACGCACCAAAATTATGAATAAAGAGAAGGAATCTCACCGCAGGTGCTTGTTCTCGACCATATCCATGAAAATGCAGGGGTGCAGGAAGAAAAACGCCCAAGTTTTTCCAATTTTTGGGCCAGTGCAAGAATATGGCTGCCTGCTTCATCTAAATTTGTTGGGTCTAAGAAGTTATTTTGAGCTTCGTAAAAGCCCAATGAGCTTGATAACTGCCACAAGCATTGTACTTCCGAGTCTAACTAACTTTTATACTAGGTAAATCCAAGAATTTTTTTTAGTAAATTATTTTTAAAAAAATTCTTACCTCTAAAGTGAGATAAAGATTGTATATATATTTTTTTAAAATTATTAATCTCTTCTATTTTTTAAATATGTAATTTTGATATGCTTTAGTATCTAACGTGAAAAGTAATAAGGATTAGAAGACATATTGATATTAACATTTGAAAAGTTTTCTTGAGTAAGCCTTTGTCTCAATGTTTGGTAATCGCTTACAATGGAATAACATGGGATGACGATAGACTACAAGTAACGATGATTAATGAAACCAGATTATTATTTATTGTAAATTACAAAAATTAAGGTACACAGTTAAGCAAGAAGATGCAACAGATCTGGACCCAACACATACACCCAGCAAAAGATTCAGAAAAAGTGAAAAACTTTCACCCAAAAGTCTGTTCCATAATTCCAACAAACTCACTTCTATCAATTAGTTGATCACCATTTTGATCAACTGCATTGATCATTTTCTGACATTCCATTAAATCCTTAACTAACCCCAGAGAGGACAACACCCTTTGCAACTCTCTTGCCTCTATAAACCCATCTTTGTTTTGGTCAAACACATCAAAGGCTTCTTCTACCTCCGACAAGGTAACATCTTCATCGAACAATTCCTCAATTTCTTGAACACCACATTCCTCAATCCCATCACATTCACACTGAACGATCATTCCTAGCTTTTCCATCACCAAAACCACCTCTTCTTTGCACACTCTTGGCCCTCTCTCAGTGTAGTCCGAGCCCTGCTTCACAGCTTCACAATTTGACTCAACTGTAGTTTTGATCCATGTCTTCCCTTTTTGAGAGACATAACTAAACACAAACTTGAAGTAAAACAAGAATGAGAAGAAACCCTTTGTTCTCCACGCTAGAATTCCAAGACATGAAGAGAGCAAAAATAAGGTTGTATTACTACCGTGTTTGTTCTCCATGTTGATAGCTAAACTTGGGAAATAGCACACTGAACTATACTATTGCGGATGATGTACTTGTTCTAAGATCCAATGTCCAATTATTTATTGGCAAAAAAGAGACCCTTTTCTGAGCTTCAACTAGAAGCGTCAACTCTTCAACGTGATACAAGGGGAAATGTGTCTGCGACTACATTACTTCAAGCTTTCCCGGAAGAAAGGAAGTGTTTGGTAGAGAAACATTTTATGCTTAGTGTGAGGAGAAAAAAAGTTTCATCAACTTGAATTTCTGTGAAATTTACAAAGGGATATAAAATAGTGACATATGGATCGTGAACGCTTGAACTTTCTTAATGATTCATAATAAAGTTCACATGCAATTCTTGGTAAAATAAGTTGTTTCAAAAACGCGTTCAGAAGGGAGTTTCTCCACAAGTTCTTCCAACGAATATGCCAACAAAATGTCTGGTCACTTCACCAATATTCTTTCCTCCCCTTTAGTGAGGGCATTTCTTACGGAAGTAGTCTAATATTTTTCGTAAATTATAAAGATGGATAGATTTTTAAATAATTATATAATTGAGTAACTTGTACTATAGTAATAATAACAATTCTAAAATAAAGAAGTCGTATTTTAAAACAGGATTTCAGTTCATATTATAATTTTTGTCTCGTAAGAAGTCGTGTATGAGTGATTGAAGAATTTTATTTTCCTTTTTTAGTAAAGTTGTCCTAACAAGAATATTTTTTTTTTGGTTGAAGTGGTGTTTGATAACATGTTTTACAATTTTTTTTTTTTATTTTGTGAAGTTGGGCATGCTTAAAAATCGTGCTTCCTAGCATGTTTTATTTATTTATTTCTTTATTCCTTATTTGTTTTTTTCTTTATGTTTTTTCTTTTTATAAATTTAGATAATGTAGTTAACTATTTATTTAAATTCTAATTGAATGTATTTTGGATAATTTAAAATATTAATGTAGTTAAATTTATTTAATTTTTTTAAATAGTTAAATATTTAGTTAATTTAATTAATTAATACAATTACTTATGTTAATTGAATGTAATTTCCAAAAAAACTAAAGTAATGCCACTAAAATATATGTTACCATTGAAATAAGATTAATTCAAATAAAAGGGAAAATATCGTTAATAAGAACAAAAAAAACATATGTATCTTAGTGAGAATTATTGTCACAAGATGATCTTCTAAGTTGTCTTCTCGACCTTTTATGTGTTGCGTGTCAATAAATGATGGTGCAACTGGTGATCCATGTTCATTGTGATCATGTTTCTCTTCACTGCTCTCACTTCTATTATCGGACGTTTGTGAAGACATGGTTGGTCGATCGCAATTCATAGATTGTACTAAATTGTATGCAGAGAGCAGAATGGTCGAAGAAGTAGCAAATATATTATTTGATAAAGTTGAAAAAAAAATCCGTTGAGATGAAAATATGTTATGTGTGGAAGGAACTTGATGTTAAGATGATAATTGACCAAGCAATGTGAGAATGTTACCGATGTATCTAAACGTTGGAGGTGGTTGAAAATTAAAATCAATAACATATTGAGTTAAAATTATTGAGAAACAGAAGAAGATCCAATATGTTGATATTGTGGTTGGGATTGTGTTTGTTGAAGGTAGTGGAACATGTCATTGTGTTGGAAAAGTAATGGGTGTGATTAAAATTATAGTATGAAATGTGATATAAAATGAACTTACATTGTCCATTCCATATGTTGTGTAGTGTCATGCAGATGACCATTATTGTCGAACTGGTGTCCTTGAATTAGGCAGCTATGTTGATCATTTTAGATGACAATCCACTTTTCATAATATTGTGGTCAATTTCTATTCGCTCTTCCTCTCATGTCATCTTTATGAAGTTGGTCTAAGTTTAATGTATTGTAGGAATACATTGGTGAAACCCAAATTGCCTCATGACCCTATCAACTTGATGTTACTGTGAAAAAACATATAAGAGGAACAAATGCGCAACTCTCAGGAGGGACATCAATGTGATGAAATACCTGACGTTATCTGCACAATAAGGAGTCCACAAAACTAAAACAAAATTATTATTAGGATGAGTGATGAGTGTGATAAAATACCTATGTGGGAAATAATTGGATTTAGGAATGATCTCCTTTGATTGCAAGTGGTTAAATGTGCTTCATAATAGATAAAGTGCATATGTAGGTGTGTGCTTTTCCTTTGTGTTGGACGAGACCACCCACGATAAAGAATAATTACTTAATTAACAAAATAAGAAATATAAATGTTGCATTTAATTACATTGTGAAGGGAATAAAATCCAACCTTTTCGCTAATGGAAAGCGAAGAAAAATTTCAATGTCATTAGCAATTAACAACTTAATAGTAGAAGAAATACATGTAATGTGATCTCGTGCTTATGACCACAATAATAACATGCAACCTTCAATATTTTTTTGACTGAGGTCAACGCCATGATATAGACATGCCAAAAGAGTTAAGCCCCAATTGTAATTCTTCACATAATTAAGGTTTGTCAATAACATACGATACATTAGATGAACTCTACTAGCTAATGTTTATGAAATCAACAAACTTTTGATTAATGTTAAAATATGTGCTTGTGCATGTCGCCTTATAATGAGCTTGGTTGCATTATTAACCAACTCTCAAAATGCATTGTTAAATCAAGATAATTTTATCGTATTTTCTTTAACCACTTTAGCGGGTGGTAACAAACTGAGTAGTTGCTCACAAATTAAAACCAAGTAACCATATGTGACAACGATTATAGGTTCTCCATCAATTTGGAGACCAAGTTGCAATACACCATCCTCTAAAGTGATAACTTCAAGAGATGACCAAATCCAACGTGATAAATTAAAATTTGTACTTATGGGTTAACCATGTCCAAATGCTTTATTATCCAAATTGCCTGATGTGAAGGTTGAAGTAGTCTTTCATCACTTTTCAAATTAATTTAGTTACGTATTTGTGTTGTAGTCATAATAAATACATGTCGGATTAGAAGTTATGATTGAAAGCCATAACAACAATAACCTAATATTAAAGGAAAATGGTGTTTATTTATAAATTGCATGAAAAAATTAATAAAATTATTTTAACCAACAAATAATAATTAAATTCATAAATACACGAAAAGAATAAAATAATTTAAACCTTAAAGTTTTAGTTTATTAATATTTTATTTTAGACTTAAACAAGTTTCATATTTTTAATATTTGACCAAATTTTATTTTACTAACTAATATGGGTATCTAATAAATTAAACATATTTTTAAGTCTTAAATAAAATATTTATTTTGATTCACTAGTGCAAAAAGAGGACTTTACGACGTGCATAAACACCCGTTTAAGTGGAGACATCATCTATAGAAAAAAAATTAGTGGCAATTTTGAAAATAAGATCAACATATAGACTATAGTTCTAATTATAACTGTCATCTATTTGAAAAACGAGCATATGGACTACAATTTGGTGGGCAACCGTAATCTATAGTGACTACTATATACTATGATTTTTTAGACAACCGTTGTCTATACCTGTTTCTATCATATAGACTACGATTATTAACTCATGATTGTCTTCTATATACTTTTTTATATTCCACTCCAGGCCTTTTCGTCTTCGTGCTTTCTTCTCTATTGCTCCCATTCTTGTCTTCTCTACGACCTCTCCTTGCTGTCAGTGTTCTCATTCCTTGTAATGTGCCTTTCGTATTGTTTTCTATGTTGTTTTTCATATTTTTTAGCTTTCTTGATGGGTTTTTCTCCATGTTCAATATTGAAAGAAGGGGTTCCCAAGTTCGAAACTACTACTGGTGTTCTCCTTATCGTTGTTGTTGTGCATCATCACTGAAACTCTTGAGCTCCTCCACAACCTCTGTCCACCATCTCGATATCTAACTTTTGTTAAGATTAATAAAGTCTAAGTTCAAGGGGGAGGGGGGGGAGGTGAATTGGACTTAGGGAAATTTTCGCAAAAGTACAATTTCAGAAATCTTGACAAAAAAAAGAAGAGATTGATTTAAAGAAAAACATATTTGATTCTTTATTCCAATAAGCAATTTGAAAAATATAACAAATTGATTTTAGAATCAATAGATTTTATTTATGGCTTATCAATTCTAATCTTTATCTAGAGAATTGTTATGAACAAACCAGAAATAAAAACTTTAACAAAACAAGGGAGCTAAGATCTTAAATTCAGATTTAAAGAAAAGTATTTTATACACACAATTTCAAAGATCTAATCAAACTAGTTATTCAAAGATTTATTCAAGAAACAACAAAATGTAATTTTGCACCAATTTTTCTTTTTCACACAAATTTGATATAGGAGATTAAGAACAATTCTTAATTTAGGATTGCTTTCAATATCTTTATGAGAAAATCATTCAATGATCCATGTTTTCTTGGGTTCAAAGATTGATTAAAGGCTTTAGAATTTGGAAAACAAAATGTGATATATGTCAGAAAAATTGTTAAAAACAACCGATTCAATTTTGAAACAATAGGTTTATTTTATCATAGATATCCAAATTTCAGATTTAAAAATGCAGTGATTAAGAGAAGAGAGAAGTACACACAGATTTATATTGGTTTACCCAACATGAGCTACATCTAGTCCCACCTTACACCAAGATGAATTTCACTAAAACCACAACAATCTTTACAAAAAGAATACAAACACAATAGTTCTTGAAACCTACAAGAACCAGAAGCACAAACTGAAAAACCCTTTTTCATAAGCTTTCTACTTCAAGAAACACTATCAAGAAACATACACTAAAACACTTATACAAAGAAAGAAGATTAGGAAAGAAAACACCTTGATAGTAGACTCAAGAGTTCGAACCAGGATCCTCAAAGCTGCAACACTTGACATAACCTTGAATTTCAAGCCAAAGGCACCAACACAAGAGCACTTAAAAGTTTTTAAGAAAAACTTTCAAAAACTAAAAACTCAATGTAAAATCTCAATGAAAGCACTTGAAAACTGTATGCAAATCGTGATTGCAAGGGGTGATTTGACCTGAGATTAACCTCCTTTTTTATAGGTTTCAAATCAAAACAAATTTTTTAAAAACAGTCAATGACTGTTATAAAAACAACAGATTAAAGTTAAAAAGAACAATTTTTTTTTAAAATACTCTTGGTGGTAACATAACTACTTTCTGATTAGTTGAAGAAAATGTGAACAAAATAGAATTTGGAGTTTAAAATAGAATTGTGAAAATGCTAACAGTTTTGAACCAGTACCAAAGAATCAATTGTTTTGTTAAAAACAGATTAAATTCTTATGCAGTAAAACAGTTTTTGAAAAACTTGGAGCAGATTTTTTAGAACACTTTTTAAGAGACCCTTGTGCTTAAGTTCATCATCATGGCTATTAGATAGGTTTGACCAAGGTAAAAAGGCTACTTAAACAATTATAACCTAACTAATACCATGAATTACATTTTTCATAAACCTTTTAACAAGTTGTCTTTATCAAACACATCTTTCATTGTCGCAATTATAACCTAACTAAGACCATGAATTACAATATTGGTCTTGCAACTTACGTTGTCGCACATTCTTCTCTCTGGTGCAGAAAACACTTTTTATGACGGTTAAAAAATATCTTTTATGTCGGTTTTAGAACCTTTATAGATGCAGGTGGCATTGTACAACCTTCATGAGAAGTTCACTTTTTTATGTTAGACCCAAAGGAACTGTCATATAAAATTCACATTATGACAATTGAAATTACACCCTTCATAGAAAATATTACTTCTATTACATATGATATTTTAACCGTCATAAAATATGTTATTTTCTATGACAGATGTTCTTGCCGGTTGACTCTGATGACAAGCTCTAACTCTGTTTGTATTTTCACAAATTTGTCTTATCTCTTGTTGCTCTTAAACGTAACTCCGTTGAAACAGAGGGGGCCCTCCCTGTTGATTGCACTTCGACGATCAAGTCAGTACAGTACAGAGTTTATAAGATTTTAAGAAGTAATAAGTTTCAGTTTTAGAAACAATGTACCTTTACCTAGGGTCTCAAGCCCCTTTTATGGCTTACCTCTTGTAACAACTTTCCATCACGAGAATCTAATCTCAACTAAAAGCATACTCAACAGGAAAATATTTTGTTCAGGGTTACACTCTCACGGTGCTGCAACAGAACGAAATCCTTCCTTCAGGGAGTGCATAAAATAATAACAGCATAACCACCAGGGTACCAACTCATGTACTACATCAAGGGTCCAGTCTGTTTATGTAGGCACCCTCTGGGTGGTGCTATGTTATCTTTCATTATACATGCAATCTAACCTCTATGTGACCTAACACACATGGGCTTAGGTTTAAAAGAAAACACTTACTTAACTTATACCCCATACATGTTGAAAAAGATGCTTTGAAGTCTCCAAATCCAAGAGGAAAGCTTGAAGACCTTGTTGCTGGGAGTGTGTGTGTTGTCTAGTTATTTGAAACTTGTTAATTCACTCCTTAAGTTGATCCAAGTTCATTTGAATCTTTAACCTTTTGAAAAGATGTGTTTTCTAAAAAGCTGTCAAAATTTCAACAGGTTATTTTTCAAAACAACAGGTTTCTTTACCTTAGCAGTTTTTGAAAAACTTGGTTGACTTTGCTGTCAAACCAAAACAATCGATGGTTTCGACAAAATAATCGATTGTTTTCCTCAAAACCTTAACAGAATTATGTTAAGCAGTTTTAATATGTTTTAAATGATCCTAACTAACTTGGCTCCTTTATTAAATGTTTTTGACCACTTGGTGGGTCTATATAAAGGTGGTTTTACGCTCTTAATCTTGGAGTAACAGAAAGAGTTTATCAAAACAGTTTTTCTAATTTTTGAAAGAGCTTTGGATCATTCTTAAGTGTGTGGAATATGATTGGGTTGTAATTCTAAACTTTAAGCTTTGTAATACCCAGGTGTATTCTATTCCCTTCTTCCTTGATTACTGTATTTCTGTAGTTGTGTTTCCAATGAGTGTTGTGTGTTCTTGAGGTGTTCAAGATCAACATTCTTGGTGTGGTTTGCCAAAGGTAGTGTGTTTCTTGAGGGGTTCAAGGTCACTACTTTGGTGTGTGGTCTTTGTAATTTGGTTTTGATTGCATAGTGGAATACCCAGTGGTTTCTGGGGACTGGATGTAGCTCTTGGTGTAAGAGTGAACCAGTATAAATTGTTTGTGTGCTTATATCTTACCCTTAACTCTTTAAATTATGTTTTTAAGTTGTTTTTATTAACTGCTGATAAAAATAACCGATTGTTTCGACAAAACAACCGATTGTTTTTCTGATATCATCTTAAAACAGTTTTGGGTATTTGTTTCCTTGATTCTTTTCTCTGTAATTCATCATTGATTTTCATTATACCTTCAAAG
>Ga0123342_1002950_pt1 | contig 27874 bp, 11 predicted proteins | sample Turbeawhitnodule_FD_89960 | JGI IMG/M metagenome (GOLD analysis project Ga0123342, IMG submission 89960) | Root nodule microbial communities of legume samples collected from Mexico - Turtle bean Mexico white nodule | ecosystem: Host-associated > Plants > Roots > Nodule | place: Mexico: Nepantla... | reverse complement strand
TTGAAAAACTGAATTCTTAATAAAGGCTTTGTTGAAGTATTTTTCATTCTAAGCTTAAAATTTTACGAAAATCTTTCTTAAACAATTCACCCCCCCTCTCGTTTAAGGCCATATATTCTAACATGACTAACGTGTTGAAACTCAGGGGAGTTTTAACGAAGTCTTCAAAATGATTAAGAAGGCTGGTGGCAACTACAACTAGAGGTGGAACATTGAGTTCCGTCGACAGATTACAGAAGTACATGTACACAGTTGAAGCGCAGGTGAACATTGTTCTGTGACTTCAAGTGGGAGATTGTTAGGTATGAAGTCAAGACCAATTGGGTTGGGCTGACAAGACACCATGTACATAGTTGAAGCGCATGTGAACATTGTTCTGTGACTTCAAGTGAGAGATTGTGTGGTATGAAGCCATGACCAATTGAGTTGGGTTGAGTAGACACCATATTTTAGTGAGTGGGCTTAATCATTGTGTCCCTTTATTATCTCTATTTATCTCTATTTAAAGAGATCATTGTACTTGTAATTTATGTGCAACAAGACATAATGAAAACCTAATAGTTGTTCGTGTGGATGTTGGTTGCAGTTGGCGACCGAACCATGTTAAATCTTGTGTCGTTTATTTTTCTGCGGTTGATTCGTGATTGTGTGTGTTGCTTCCACGTGCGTTTTTCCCATCAAGGTGTTGGAAAATAAGATTGTCACTAAGGCTAATTTACATAGACACGGGATTGCAGTCGAAAGCGTTTTATATGTTGCTTTTGTGGGGTAAAAGAGGAGGAGTTAAATAATTTGTTTTTGTACTGTAGAATAACCTGACTGGTGTGGAATCTTTGTTTTGCGTGGTTAGGCATTTTGTCGATTGCCCCCCTTCATGCTTACTCTCATTTTTTGCAGTTCAGATTATGTAATGCTCCCGAGTCAGTCAACTTAGGGGTGGAGAATATTTGGATTGCGGTGGTTAGTGAGATTTGGAGTCATAGGAATAAGATTATTTTTAAAGCTGGAGTTTTGGATTATTCTGAGATCTTTTCTTTGGCTCAATTGAAGGTTTGGTCTTCGATCACTTATAAATTCCCCTATGCTTGTTTTTCTTTTTCTTATTGGTGTTTTGATCCTTTGGTCTGTCTTTTTTCGCTTTAGCTTGTTTGCGACAGTTGCTTTTGGTAGGGTTTGTTTTGAGTAGTTGTTTGGAAGGTGTTGTTTTGTTAGGTTGTATTTACTTCTTTTGTATATGAGTTGAATCACTCCTAAAATGGTTCATATGTATATATTATTTATTATTGCTGATAAAAAAAAACCAAGCCATCTCCCACACCTTAGTTAACACCTTAGTTATGGTAAGAGCCTTGCCTTAATTAATTTTTCACTGTCTAATACCTTTGTCAATAGGATTAGAATTATCAATAAAATGTTTAATCTTCCATAAACATATTATTAGTTTAGTATGTAGATTGTATTCAAATCATCATAATATCACCTCATTGGTAATAGTCATACTAGATCAATCACTTCAACGATTTCACACCATCATATAACCTCAACTTTCTCTCATACATAAACATACAAGAATTTAACAACTAAAATATTTTTTATCATATTATATATAAAATAAATAAAATTTTAAAAGTATAAATTCTCCAAGGTAAACAATTTTTTTTAGGAAATTAAATCAACGAAATTAAAAGTCATGAATGGTCCAATACACATTTTTTCCGTCAAAATCTATTTTGCTGAGTGAAATTTGTTTTCTATTGAGCAAATTTAAAAAAGAAAATGTTTTCTCTTTGAAGGGATTTTACTGAGAAAAATATTTTCTCCTTTGCTTGCATTATGAAGTTATTCAAATAAGTGAATTGGGTGGATTATGAAGAAAACAAAATTCTAAGAAAATTCAAAATTTTCTTAATATAATGCATTCCTAAATATTTCAATTTACTATACTTCGCTTAATAACTAGAAACATAAGTCATATTCATTCATAACTTCAAAGCTGAACAATATAGCTTAAGTATACCAACTTTAATTTCGTTTTCCAAATTCTCCATCCCAATCAATCCAGTTGAAAATATCATCATTTAAAAATTGTCCTTGAATTGTTTTAGCTCAAAATATTTCAAAATATTTAAAAGTGATTTTTTTATCCTTCTGTAATTTTATTCACTTGCAAAGGAACCATTAAATTTTAAAATTCAAAAGCATAATTTAAATTTTACACAAAGTTAGCTTCCCTAACTTAATGTTATTTTTTTTCTCAAAAAAAATAAAATAAAATAAAATAATAAATAAATAAAATAATAATAAAAAAAAAAATATATATATATATATATAACTCTAAAAGGATAATGGATTAAGCATCCTCTAAATTGTTTCTGGAAAGTCAAACCTAAGAAACAAACGCAATACAACAAACTTAAACTCAAAAAAACTCATCTATTCCTCCAAAATCCTACATGCAAGCGAAGAAAGAAGAAAAGAACTTGAAATCCAAGGAGAAAAAGAAAAAAACTCACTTCAAACAAAAGTTTTAGTGGTTGATTTAAGTATGCTTTAAGCTAGCTTTTACTCGTACATTACAAAAGAATGAGAGAAAGAGAAACTCGCAAAACTTAGACAAAAGTTTTTTAGTGGGATGATGGAAGAAGAGACATAAAAATGAAAGTGGTTGATGTAAGTATGTTTTAAGCTAGCTCTTACTCGTACATTAGGAAAGAATGAGAGAAAGAGAAACTCGCAAAACTTAGACAAAAGTTAGAGAATTTTTTTTAGTAGGATGGTGAAAGAAGAGACATAAAAATGAAAGTGTGTAATTTTCTATTTATAGTTTAAAAAACTCAACAAGTATCTATATTGCAAGAGTGATAACATCTAATCTTTAATTTATTTTTTTGGTCTCATTAGTCACATTATTTTTAAGACCTTACGAAAATTTTTGCTCCAATGCAAGAGTTTTATTCAACCTCCTTTAACAATGTTTTTCTCTAAACTTGTTAGGAGAAAATTTGTTTAAAGATGAAAAAATATTTTCTTATTTTTAAAGATATAGAATCTTAAATTTTATGTTATGTTAACATATTTTAATAGAGGATCTTATAAAAACTAAGTTTTAAATATATAACTAAAAATCTGACCCTTATAATATAAATTTCTTTAAACATTTTTATTATTCTTCATTAAATACTTAAATCTTCTCCTTTAATACTTAAAAATTATGACAAGTATAATTAGAAAATATTTTATGTAAGAAAATTTTAGTTTTTAAAAATTTAAAAATAAAAAAAGTATGGTTTGCATATTTGGTTTAGTTTAAAAAAACTTTTGAAAACCATATTTTTTAAAATTTTCTTTTAACTATTGTTTGCAAAATTACTTCCACGGTAGAAGGTGAAAACCTAATTTTTCTAGGTTAGTATAACAATTTTCATTGTAACAAAAATACTAAATTATTGTTGTAAGACGTTTAATGAAATAAAAAAAATTATCTATTCCTTTTTTTTAACATCTTTACAAAATTATCATCTTTGCTATAAACTCAACAGAGGAGTTGTCCTAAGCTATTTGATATTAAATAAAAAGAGAGTATGAAATATATCTCTATTTTTGTCTATATGTTGTTACTCCACTTATATCTATATCTATATATCTTTGTGTATACAATATAACCATAATAAATCACCACAAAAACAACACAAATAAACTATTGAAATAAATTTTTAACATGAGAAAAAAATGTATAAAAGAATTTTTTTTAATTAGCAATTCAAAAATAATTTAATTCCAACAAACACAATCACACAAGAAACTATATAAACTACATGAATTTGTACACAAAAGGATTTTCAACAAATAAAATATCAATTGACACTTTCTAGAAGACTTATATTAAGTATGTCCTACCATACACTAAAATCTAGTAATACAAGATTTAGATTAACAAATGAACCTAAGAGTAATAGATAAAAGTAAATCTATTACAACTCAAACCGCACATCTATATATGTCACGATGTGCAATAACTTTTCTCTCATATTCACACCAAATAATATCTTAATTTGTGACTTGAATTATTATTGAAACAAGAATATATACGTTACAACATAGGTTTCTTTAATTAATGCACAATTCAAACAATGTTGGTTCTTTAGATAAAATATTTTGAGCAAAATTTCCATTATGAGTAAGCGAATTTATATAAATTTTTTCTATTCTATATAATTTTCGAAAACCAATTCCACATGACTATACAAAACCAAATATTCAATTCAAAACAAATTTATGTGTAGAGTGAATTCCAAATATTTGTTATCTCATTCTATAAATTTCTATCTTTCTCAACCAAATTCAAACTATCAAACTTTAAATATTTCATTTAAAACAAATCTGTTAGAGTGAATTCCAAATATTTGTTATCGCATTCTATAAATTTCTATCTTTCTCAACCAAATTCAAACTATCAAACTTTAAATATTTCATACACCAATTAAGTAAGCAAATTCTTTACATGTATATAACCATGTAAAACTCACATGTCGATTAATAAATAAAAAGAATCTTCACAAGAATAGTGTCAACCATCTAACAATTTTAGTAGGTCCAAAATGATTATTTAATACTACTTAGAATATTAATTATATATACTCCACCAATCAAGATTTACCATACCAATTCAAATGCAATCTAAAATGAACACCATTATAAACGAAATTTAAAAATTCTTCAATTTAGACTGTCACAATTGGGGACTCTTAAGATTTTCCATCTTAGCTTATACATGCATTAACCACTTCTTAAGCAAGTCCATAATGATAAAATACTTGCAAAAGTAGTTTCTTTTACCTTATTAAATTATATCCTCTTATGATCCTAAACTACTAAAATCTCATATTTGTCAATCAAAACACATATGCAAATTCATATTCTGTACATGCAAATCATTCACATACAAATAAATAAGAAAAAATCGCTAAGAAAAACTTACTATATATGATAGACTCGAATTAAAAGAAATTAACTTAGAAATACAGAAAAAATATTAAAAAAATATTTAAAAAATAATAATTTTTATAAAATAAATTTTGAATAATTAATTTTTTATTTATAAATTTGTAATTTAAATAATAAAAATATTAAAATTTTATCTTATCTTAACTACTTATTATCTTAAATGAAATAATTCTAGAAAATAATATATTCGTTATCTTTCTTAATGCATACAAAAGAAAAATTAGAATGATAATCATACCTCATGTGAAAGTTTGAATGAAAAAAACAAATGTAGATTCACATTTATTAATTTAATAATTGAGTCTGTCAGAAAGAAAAAGTCAATGAATAATCATATGAATGATCCGAGGTTTTACAGCTCTGTTCCTGCGATTTGAAGAAGCCTATGAATTTATAATTGGTGACGTGGGGAGATTGTGGTTGTTGGTGTTTGGTGGCACGTGCTCATTCCCACACGTGGTGCCACGCAATGTATCTCCTACTCAATTGCCGTTTCCCACATAACTTCAATGCACCCTCTTTTCCATACAAAATTGTGTTTATCTAAGAATATTTTCGTCTCCCATTAATTTTTTTTTCTTTCATTTTAATTTTTAAATATTTTTTCACTGTCTCTATTAGCCTATTTTTTATTCAAGGTTAAAAGAAGAGCGAAAAGAAAAAAAAATTATAAATAATTTGATTGATATAATATTTTTTAAATTAGTATATTTAAAATTCGAAAAGTGTCCTTATAATGAAAATAAAATATAATTCAATGTCAATTTTTTTAATTATTTACTACTTTATACGAAATAATTTGTCGAATTCACTTATAAAATCATCTCCCGTACCTGTAATTTTGTTAGATAACTTAATGCAAAAAAAATTCAAAGTTAAAATAAATTTTAAATTGAAATAAAAAATTTGCTATAAAATTTTAATAGGAAAATATTTCAGATTAATAAATTAAAATAAATTTTTCTACAAATTACAAAAAATTTAAATTAATTTAATTATTTTTGTTTTATTTTTTATTTTTTATTTTGATATTTGATATTAATTATTTATTTATTATAATAAAAAAATTTACTAAAATAGTTATAATAGAATAGTTATGTTAATAAATAATTAATTGTGTCAATATATAATAATGATACCTTTAATAAATCATTTATATAAAATAAATACTAATAAAAAATTTGAACATAATCAATTATAAACAATCTAAAAGAAAATTTGTTTTGGTATAACTTTTTTTTAAATTCTGTAAAAGTGAATTGTTTTTGGCTTTTCATGTTTTTTAACTCTTCTGTATTTTGACTTTTCTTTCATTTCTTAGCTGTTGATTATCAGCACCTTGGAGCAAACAAGGCGTTTATGTGTTTGTTAAATTAAATTAACTGTTTTTGCTATTTTATACCAATTTATTGGTATGTCATCTGATTTAGATGGTATGCCTCACCAAATTAGTGTCATAAATTAATAAAAAAATTCATTTAATTTAGTAGGGATACCCTTAAAAACTAAAGTAAGTTTTGTCAAGAAAAAATGCAAATACTAGAGAAATTATATCTCAATCTTAAATTTATCACTCCTCTTATTATATTTATAATATCTAATTATATAATTCCCTGATATTAAAGATTTTTTTTTAATGTAGTTGATGACAACTATCTGGCATTTATATTTAGGCTTAAATTTAGCTTCAGTTATTCTAGTTTTATTTAATCCTATCTGTTCTGTTTAAAAAAAGAGACATTTGATCTTCTCATTTTAGAGAATTCATACTTTTACGTCAACAGTTGACTTTTCATTATTTATTTTTGTTTCTTATATTTAATTAAATATATATTTTTTGTGACATACTCGCTAATTTTAAATTTTGGTATCGAGTTATGAAAATCTCAATTTTTAATACATAGTGCTTCTTTCAATTTCCTCACCAACCCCCTAAGCAAACTGCTCCTTCTTTCTTTAAATTTTCTTCACCTTCAATTCTTGTGGATTGCTTATTCAACGCATTCGTTCCCACCAAACACACCCTTTGGTTTGGAGATACGTACAATGTTTCAAGTTTCATAATGTTCTGTGCCACAATCCATTAATGTTCAATTTGTGACACTTTTTCTCCCTTTAATGGCTACCTTATATTCAGCACCACCCCTCTTACGTTTTTCCTCTCGGAGGTCTTCATCTTTGACACCCCATTTGAGTTTTGCCAATTCTGGGAAATCCCAGTTGGGATTTGTGTCCAGAATCTCACCAACAAAGTTGCAATGGAAGGGCAGAGAAGGGGAGTGGCAGAGGAAGAAAAAGTCAAAATGGGGTGTGAAGTGCACTGCAGATGGCATAGATGGAGGCATGTTTGTTAGAGGTAGAGAAGAAGGTACAGGTCTTAGCATCCCGGAGAGGTTGAAGGTGGTGTCTTTGGTTGCATGTGTCATGTGTCTGTGTAATGCAGATCGTGTGGTTATGTCTGTGGCTATTGTTCCTCTGGCTGCCAAATATGGCTGGTCCAATTCTTTTCTTGGCATCGTTCAGGTACTTCACAGGCTACAGAACTATCAAAACCTGCGATCATGAATAGTAAATTCACTAAATTTACCTCTCTCTCTCTCCCCCACATGCAGACACAAAAGACATAACTCATCAATGACTTTTGGAAGAAATATATTTTTTGAAAAGAATCCTATTTTTATATCAGTTTCAGTCATATTGTTTGAACTTAAAAATTTGATATTATTCTGTCTCTTGTTTACTATTATTTTGTATTACTTCCCAGAATTAGTTAAACAGAACAATTTTGTTGGTCCTATTTTGATGTTCACTGAAAACTTTCCTGTATAAGAAAAGTTAAGGCTAATGAAAATGTTGAAGTTAATTTTAGTTAGTAATGAAACAAATTTAAATTTTATCTTGAAAATACCTATACAATTAAATTGCTTTAGCAAACTATACTCTTTGAAAAATGACTGTGTCTTGTTAGTAGTAAATTAAAGGCATAAGCAAATTAGTAATTATATTACATGGAAAATAGGTTCAACTTTCTTATAATTAGAAAAGAAAATTGCATGAATTCCTTTCTTATGTAAAAGGACGAGAGAGAGTTTTAATTTGGTTCCTAGTTACTGGAAAAATCATTCTTTGAAAAATTCAGATGAAGTCAATATTTATCTTTGTACAATAACTTAGCTCAAACTGGCAAGTAGTTTCTTAGATAATAGACATGTCTGTTTTAAAATCAAAACAGTTTGTTATGCTTCCATTTGTTTGTGGTGGAGCCACTGGCTAACATGAAGTTCATCCCTCATGCAAAATCAGTCATCTTTCCTTTGGGGTTACATATTCTCTTCTGTGATTGGAGGAGCTTTGGTAGATAAGTATGGAGGAAAGAGGGTGTTGGCCTGGGGTGTGTTTTTGTGGTCTTTGGCAACTCTTCTCACACCTTTGGCAGCAAACCACTCCACAGTGAGCTTGTTGGCCATTCGTGCTTTCTTTGGATTGGCTGAAGGAGTGGCTTTTCCATCCATGAGCACTCTTTTATCAAGGTGACACCTCTAGAATCCTCTTGGACATAAATATTTAGCTATCTCAGGTCAAGACCTGAGAAACCAGTTATTGAAGATTTAATATAAATTTGTTTTGGAAATGTTAGCAAAACACTCTTTTAACATCTGTTCTCTACAATTTCAAAACTGATCTAATCTTCATATCTGACTGAATAGGTGGTTTCCAACTAATGAGAGGGCAAGTGCACTTGGAATGTCAATGGCTGGATTTCATCTAGGCAATGTTGTAGGCTTATTGCTGACACCAATTATGCTGTCCACTACAGGAATTTCAGGTCCTTTCTTCATATTCTCATCTCTTGGATTGCTCTGGGTGATGACATGGGCATATAGAGTCACAGATGATCCTGCGGAAAGTAATTTCATCAGCAGAGCAGAACAAAGGTTAATCCAAGCTGGGAAAACTGGTTCACAAAAGAAAAGTAACAAGTTCCCACCAGTACACCTTCTGTTATCAAAATTACCATCATGGGCTATAATATTTGCCAATGCAACTAATAACTGGGTTAGTTCTATTTTGAATGAAAGATTAGGACTTGCTACCATGAATCCAAATTTAAGCATATACTAATGTTCACCTCACTTAATTTGCAGGGTTACTTTGTTCTCCTCTCATGGATGCCAGTTTATTTCAAAAGCGTAATTACTTTCTTAAGCTATTCTTTGTTTTTCCATTAATAACATTATAATCTAGTTTCTTATTGTTGCCTGGAAAATACAGATAAGACTCTATTAAAGCCAACTGGTATATGAAGTGCATGAGTAACAGTTTCTTTGTCCTTGATTTTATAAAAAGTACATTGTGATTTTGACCCACCAAAATTCAATGGTAGATACACCTTTTACTTGTGCACATTACAGAAGTTCATTTTAGAATAGTTTTTCCTACCTACAAAGTTAATAACTCTACATTTCTACATGTTTATTCATCACAGTTATACCATGGTCATGTAGGCTAACTTTATTGTTTAAAAAAGATTATACTATTCATCATTAAGTATGATGATCAATTCAGGTGGTTGGAATGCATTCCTAGCAAAAGATGACATAAATTTTTGAAAGTTACAACTGAACTGAAATTCATGTTTCTTCAGTTTAATGGAAACTATATATAGGGGGCGGGGGGGGGGGAATTTCTGCTGCCTACAACTACAAACTAGTAGAATGATGAGGGTTTTCACCTTCCTTGCCCAAAGGCCAATCCTCTCTCAAACCACAATATTCCTCTCCTTTAATCTCTATTAGCTTTATACAATGTAACCTACCCTTTGTTTCTACTCACCCTAATTTACCAAGTAGTCCTATTCTTATTTCTGAGGGTTGAACTTGCACAGAAATCATGGATATTCATTTTCTCATAATACTGGAAGCTGGAACTTTCAATCATGATTATTTTTCTTCTTCTTTTATAGGTATATAATGTGAACTTGAAGCAGGCAGCTTGGTTTAGTGCAGTTCCATGGGCAACAATGGCTATGTCAGGTTATATAGCCGGTCTTGCATCAGACTTCTTAATCAACGAAGGATACCCCACAATATTTGTCCGGAAATTTATGCAGGTAACTCTTTCAGCCTTTCATGGAGAAGGATGTGATTATATCTATATGCTATTAGCCAGTTTCAGATATAAGGATCAACCAAAATGCTTGATAAAATGACTACTGAACTGCTATTACCTAGCCATAAAGAAGAAAAGTTGAAAAGATTGAAGCAATTACAGACAAATATCAAAAGGAATTCATCTTAAGGGATGGAAACAAATACCTCAATCATGTTGATTTTAGTAATGGATGTTAAGTACAAGGACATTGATCTGCATTCTGCAACAATAATCTGATTCATACTTGGTAAATTACAGACCATTGGATTCATTGGGCCGGCACTGACCTTGCTCTGCTTGAATTATGCCAATACACCCACCATTGCTGCAACACTCTTGACTATTGCTTTGAGCCTGAGTTCTTTCAGCCAAGCTGGCTATATGCTTAACATACAAGTAAGTTCAACTCAAAATTTGGACATACCCTTAAAACATTATGATGTATTTGAACAAGTTAAAAATTGATTTTAACAAAATAATAAGTTAATTTTAACCTGTAAAAGCAATTCAATTCATTTTATGTTGGGATTTTCCTCTCTTAGAAAAGGACTTCTAGAAAAGTTTATACAAACAAGAACTATATTTTGCGACATTTTACATGAACTTAGGAATATCAATGGAATCTTACCCTCACATCTTTCAACATTTTGCATGATCATCAGGATATTGCTCCTCAGTATGCAGGAATTCTACATGGTAAGAAGCTGAGCAAATCTGTTGTATGGAGTTTTACCTTTTTTTTCTTTTGCCTTCTGTTTTTCTCATAATGGTTATTGATTTATTTAACAAGAACAAAACTTTTGCAGGAATCTCAAATTGTGCTGGAACTGTAGCAGCTATCATAAGCACAATTGGAACTGGTTATTTTGTACAGTGGCTGGGATCATTTCAAGCATTCTTAACTGTAACAGCTGGTCTCTACATTGTGACAACTATTTTTTGGAATCTTTTTGCCATAAGCGACCAAGTCTTGTGACCTTTTCCCTTCAAAAAAATCTTCACACCTTGCTTTCAGTATAGGTCATCGGAAGCAAGACAAATTATGAATTCAAAAGTTATCATATACAATAAATGAATGAATGAAAAACAATTTTCAACTCTTCTTTCTTACATAAACGAAAATTATAACATTTTCAGCAGCTATCAACCCTTAGATTAGTCGATTGGTGAGGGGAGTCAGAAAATTGTATGTGGGGAAAAATATTTTCACTAATATGTGAAGTATTTCCTCAATATTGATTATTCAGAAATGTTTATTGTAGAATTATGCTCTTTTTTTTAACAAAGTTATATTGTTATTGAACTATCAAATCACATGAAAACATGGAGGAATGTGTGTGGTGAATAAGTTTATGTAAGTTATGTTTAGCACGCTATTTTAATTTTTTATTAACTAAAAAGTTGCTTCGAGCTTATTATTAAATACTCTTATTTCTTTAAAATGTGTTTGGATGACGCTGTAGATAAAATGAAGGTCAATGGGCAACAAAGGAACTTCAAATCTGACTTATACAATCATACGTGTATAGTTAAAATTAAAAGTCATTACATTATAACAATAATCACTTTTAAAAACAAGTGCATGTTTCTTTTAATATTAACAGCGTAGATATTGAAATGGAGATAATGACATTTCATAGTATATAAATAAATCCAAAATATAGAATAAATAAATCCAAAATATAGAATAAATAAATGCAAAACAATAATCTATTGAGTTTATCAAACCATCCGTTATCGGATTATCAATAAATATATAGTCTCACGTATTGGGGTGAGACACTGCATTGGAGATCTCACGCATTGGGGTGAGACACTGCATTGGAGATCTCACTACTAAAGATAATAAAATTTCATTGTACATAAATAAGGACAAACATCTCCTTACAAGTTTGTTATATATGATTGAATTAGACTTAAAATTTATTTATTAATAGATATAATTTAATTATCTACATTTTTAATTCTCAATTCATCCTATGAAAAGTTTTATATATTCATCAATTTTAATGATTGATGTTCTCGTAGATTTCATCCCAAAGTACCATTGATATTAACACAAAAGTTAAATTATGTTTAATTTTGATTTATTCTCCTTGTGTGTTGATTTTTTTTGGCAAATATGCACGTTCTCTCTTTATTGTGTTAATTATTTATTTTGAAATATAGTTTTATCATATTAAAAACGATGTGAAAAATATTTAAATTCATTTTCATTTTTACTATGACATAGTTCAAGGAAACATTTGAATAAAAATCGTAGTTAATTTTAATTTAATAAATCAAATCAGGATTTAATAAGTGTTAGATCAAGTTAAGAAAATAAATATAAAACTCTTATATCGTTTTTAATTTATTTAAATAAATTTTATTGTAAACTTATAAAATAAGCTTAGGAGTTGAATTCTAATAAAACAAAAAATTTGAATTAAGTTATTTATCAAAACTTGCCATTACAAAAAGTGTACTATGTACCTCAGCCTTGAAAATAAACAAATAAATTTTCAGAATCCATAGAAAATAGTTTAACTATTTTTAATTAATAATGACATTAATTTATTTTATTTTAGAGTACCTATAAATCTAAATGTTAATGGTTGATTATATTTAATAACACTACTCAAATTAAAAAAAAAATATTATTTTTCATCATCGAATGGGTAGGCAAAATCTTGTTTTTAATATAAGTATTTTAAGCCTTAAAAGGTCCAAAATTACTACAAACCAAGATTTCCCGAGAAAATTTAATTAAAACTAAATTACTCCATACTACTATATACGAATAAAAGTCAATTTTATAGAGAAACAAAATAATTAGGTTATTATAATGATCAAATTAAATACTATTTTAGACACTAAAAAAATTATTAGTTTCTAAATTACTTTTTATTATTGATATATAGTTTCTAAATTGATATTTAATTAATTACCAAGATTTTAACTACCAATTTTTTAGATTCTAAATTTGGTAGCAAAATCTTTGATAGCTAATTAAATATTAATTAGAAATGATTTATCATTAATAAAAATTAATTTAGAAACCAATAATTTTTTTAGTCTCTAAAATAGTATCTAATTTAATCATTGTAGCAACTAATATTTTTTTTCATCTAAAAGTGGTTTCTATTTAATGATTTTCTTGTATTTATTTTGAAAATAGCAAGTATCTCGTAAATTCCTTTTATAATAAATTAATGATATAAAAAGATTAATGAATAATTCATTTAAAAAAAACCAATATGTTATTTATGATCAAAACCAAAATAAATAATATACTTATTAAAGCAATATAATATTATGATATTATCAATTTGCAATATTCAGCGTATTAACTTATTTCCATCAATGATTCATGTGTCAAAAATTAAGACGAATGATAGAGTTGTTAAATATTGATAAAGTTAAGAATTTTTTAGTTGGATAAGATGAAATATAGAGTCTCAAAGGAAGAGTAGGTTTATGGGTCAACATAATTTGTACTCATATTTGTAACCTTTAATTATAGTTTTCTTAAACTATAATTATGAATACATTTATTCTTTAAAATCAGATTCATCTAATTAAATTTATTTAAATTTTTTATTAGTCTAATTTTATCGTAGACAATTTGATAGAAACATATGTTATACGATATTGATGTTGAAGTTTTAAAGAAGTATATACTATTGCGAATGAGCATGATAAATCAAACTCTAAGTTATTTTTTTAAATTAAAATTGAGTAAAAAATTAGAAAAAAATATTTATAATATCTCATAAATAGAATTAGAAGTAAATAATTTGAAAATATAAGAGTCTACAACATAATGAAAATAAAATCTTAAAAATCTAAAGTTGAAAATTGAGAATATACAAACAATATTTAAATCATAATCTAATTTCAAAATCCTGAGAAGAAGAAGGAACTCTATATAAATATACAGATTTCTAAAACAAAAACATCAAGCTCCATACTGAAAACATGTTCATAAAGAGAGTATCAAATGCTCTTGCAAAAATATAAAGAGTGTGTTACCTAAAATATCTGATATCTGTTTTTTAATTATCAAGAATTGTTAGTAGCGAGCTATAAATTAAAAAAAAAATCGAATAGATATCAACCTTACATTTGCTCTATTTGTAATTAGTGTTTATCTTATACCTATTGAATCAAATTAACGTTTCAACCAACAAAATTAGACTTTTAGGTAATCATGCTTAATGCAATTTGGAACATGTCTCTTTCAAAATGAAACAAACAAAAGAGAAAAAAAAACATGTGAAAAGTTGTCGTGCTGTGTGAAAAAACATCTCTACTAAAGCAATTTTTTTCTTATTCTAAACGAACAAATTATCTATCACAACCAATATAATTTAGATATATATTCAAAGAGAAAAAAAATATAATTTGAAAAAACTCTCTAATATATCCTTAGATACATCTTGAATATCTAATAACTCAAGTGAAGTCATATAAACCTAGTTTTAATTTTTTACCAAACTATTAATAAAAAAATATAATCACTTATACAATAATACTTGAATTTTAGGAAAATTTATTAAAATGGTACAATTCACTTTAAAAATTACACAAATAGGCAAATACACACAAAATTACAGAAATGGACATCATTTAAATCTATTAATTTTTCATTTTTTTAATTAAAGTTGTCAACCAGATTGACAACTTCAGTTTAAATAAATTAGATAACTGGTTGATAACTTCGGTGTATTTTATCTAAATTGAAGTTGTCAATTCTGTTGGCAAGTTCGGTTGAATTGTTTTTAAATAATTAATATTTTTTAAAATTAAAAAATGTATATAATAATAATTTAAAAATTGTTTAAAATTACATGAAGTGAATAAGAATGTTGTGAAAATTTGTATTTTATAGATAAATAATATTAAAAAATTAAAACTAAATTTTGTTTTGACAAAAAATAAAGTTACCTTAAATCAAGTTGAATTTTAAAAATAGGTTGTGTAATAATAAATATAAAATATTTAGTACCTTTTAAATATTGTTAAAATTAAAAAAAAATTAAATTATGTTCGTGAAATAGCAGTTATAGTTGATATAATTATAAATAAATGGGGTAGAGTTTAAACAATATAGAAAATGATAAATAAGTACAATTTTCACATGATTAGAAAATAGAAATGTAGGAAAAGTTGTCATTTATAAGAAGTTGTGCCACATGTTGGTCTTTTTCGTTGTTTTCGTGTTCGTCCTTGCGACTATTGTTTGGATGGAACAATAGGAGGAGACGGAGGTGGAATGTCATCGTTAGTGCCTTCGACTTCATTGTCCTTACTCTTATTTCCAAACACATGTGAAGACATTGTAAGTTAATAATACTGCATGAATGACATTAGATTGTTGGCATATGAGGGGGGAGGTCATGGTAGAGGTTGAAAAGGGATTTGATGGACCAACACAAAATTATTGTTGAGGTGAAAATGTTGAGTAGTTAAACGGTGATTGATGGAATGACGATTAGAATGACATGTGAGATTGATCCCTATATCCGAATAACTGAGTTTGGTGAACATCTGACGAACGAAAAGATTGTTGTTGAAACGATTTAACTTGAGAAGAAGACCTAACATGGTTTGTTGAATGAGCCTTCAAAATAGACATCATGTTACACACAAGTCATTATTATCCATAAGATATCACACCCTTACCTAAAAAAATTCAACAAGATTCGCCTATGTGTTTTGTGGAAAGGTTTAATGCAAAGAATTATGAATTTGATGTCCAAGAATTAGCCACCCCCAACATAGACCTCGGTCATATACAGTTATATTAGATGATTGGTGGTGTGATTGTGACCACTTTCAAGCTTTTCAATTTTCCTGTCGTCACGTTATTGCCGTTTGTTTCTCTTGTCATTTACAAATGACGACATTTATTCATCTAGTTTAATACCTCCACACGATTAGAAAGACATATCAAGTTGAATTCCATCTTGTTCAAAACGAGGATTATTGGTCTACTTATATTGGGCCAAATTTCATACATGACTCCCATATGTGACGTAAAGAAATTACAACTTTTTGCATAATGAAATGGATCAACCAATTCAAAACAAGTCAAACAAATGTTCTTACTATTGTAATGACGATCACAATAGATGAAATTGTCCATTTAGACGGTAGAATCATCCTTTGTAATGTTATTCTCATCAAATATTTTAATATCATATTCTTTTAATGACTTATATTCAATAATTTAATTTATTTTTAATACATTTATTTTAGCATAAATTCATGTATATTATTAATTTTTACATATTATATAATCTATACTTTCATATATTATAAAATCTAAAAACTTATACATAAACCATATTCAATTTTTTACAAGTATATTTTTAACTTTAACAATATTTAAAAAATAGTCAATATTTTTACTTTATCACAAAAATCATTTTTAACCCAATTTATTTAAAATTATTGTAAAAAAATTCATTTTAATTCTTTAACTTTATATATGATTTTCTTAAATAAAATAAAATTATATTTTGATATTATTTATAAAATATTTTTTTAACTATATATATTTTTATTTTGAAAAACATTAATTATTATTTGTTTTGAAAAAATTTCAATTGAATTAATTGACAACTTCAATTTAGATAAAATACACTCAAGTTGTCAACCTAAAGTCTAATTTCTTCTCAATTTATTTAAATTTAAGTTGTTAATCCGATTGACAATTTTAATTAAAAAATTTGACAGATTAATGAATTTAATTGTTGCTGGTTACAGAACTTTTACTTTATTTGTCAATTTCTATAATTTTCAAAGAGAATTGCATCATTTCAATAATTTTTTTTATGAATTTTACATTAAAAAGTATATTTTCAATTTTCAAGTTGAGTTCGTGGGTAATATAATTAATGACCTTTAAAGTTCTTATGATAAACTAGGAATGTGTTTAAAAATATTTATTTGTACTGAAATTTTTAACGAGTGCAACTATTCAAAAATTGAAGGAGAAGTATTTAGTGAATTAATATAAAATAAAATATTTCGTATTTATACATAGGTCTTTATAAAACACTTTAATATAGGTACTTTGGGAACTTAAATTTTTTTAAAAAGGTTTCAAACACTAGTTTATTTCCATATTTTCACTAACAAACTATTTAACCTCTTGTAGTGTGGTTTTTCGACAGGAACAAAATGAATATTATATGTAAAAAAATATTTAATTAATTGAATTACTTCACTCCACATATCGAAATTAGATTAATTCCAACTTCAAATTTATTTTTTGAACTAACTCGATTATCCATTTAACTAGTTTTAAACATTTTAAAATTTAGCATTAGGATCTTTTCTATTTTATTAGTTTTCTTTCCATTTATTTTGACTTTTTTTTTATACAATTTTATCATGTTTATTATTGAAGTTATTTATCAAATTTTATGTAAAATTAATAATACAAGTATAATAGTAATTATAGAAAAAGTGCATGAATGAAAGATAATAATCTTGATAGTCAGAAGAAATTAACTATAACCTAAAATTATTATAAAATATTGTTTTGTTGATTTCAGTAATATAATATTAAGAATTAACGTAAAAACAACATGCAAAATACAAACTTAAACGATAATAATTTATTCGTAATTGAATCTAATAACTGAATTCATATAATTTGAAATCAACGTTAACTATCTATTAGTTTGGTTAATTATTATAAACTTCGATGAAGAGTATGTGTAATTATTTTTAATAGATTTTTTCTTAGTTACAATTTTTTTCCTATAAAACTCAATCTCAAGAACTCATAAAATATTGGAATCTAGTGAACTCATATTCATATATTAATAAATTTGTCATAGTTTTAATAAATAAAGAAAAAAGAAGATAAGAACCATGTAATGTCCCCAATTCTCCTTTTTTGTAGTTTTCCCTGCAATTTTTACCTATCAAACAAAATCAAAGGACACAAAAGAAAAATAAAAAAGTACGGCAAAAAAGGTTAAACAGCATACTCAAAAAGATCACTAACTTGACGTTGAAGTATATAATGGATTCTCTGCAGTCGGTGTACACAATAATCAAATCTTAACCATTGAATAAATATCAAAATTTCATTATTCATTAATTATAATCATAATTTCTTCACTCCAAAAAAATCCATAAGTTTGGTTTATAAATTAATTTTATGTAAATTTAGTGTTTATTTTTTTATATAATTATAATTATAATTCTTAATTTTTAAATTGTTTATAACTTTGATAATTTTCAATTTTAAACTTTCTGGGTTACATTTAACATAAATGTGTTTGATATAATAACTTAAAAATTAAATTAATAAGTTTTATTTAATTTACATAAATATAAAGATAATATTTAATAATTATATTTTGTAGATACAATCATTATTATTTCTCTTCATCTATTTTAATGTTTTTTTTCCTTTCCATTTCATCTGGGCAGTTATTTTTAAAAATAAAATGAAACATCTTAAACGCCTAAAAAATAATCCATACTTATCAAAAAGTAAAAAACTAATTTAATACACATAATAAATTATTCCTGCGTAATATATATTTTTAGAATTAAAAGAATTATAAACAAATATTACAAATTTAGTAAAATATTAAAAATCAAAATTATAATTATCATAAAGGACAAAACTTATATACGTAGTTTTCCAATCAATCTTAAATTTGTATTTTAATAATAATTTGTATTTTATGAAACGAATGCATATCATAAATAAAACTTTAAAAATATTAGAGGATATGATAGTGTGTATATAAGATCTGAACCGTTGAATCTTTCATCAGATAATCATAGAACATTAACTGCATGAATGTGTGAATTTGGCACTGCACTGAATTCAGTTTCAACAAACACTCAACCTAGCAATACAAGTCCAACAGCAGAACCAATGCTTAACCTTCCTCTTCTTAACAATATCCCAATTTCCAATACAACATAATTTCTCTGATCCCTTTCCTTCTGTGGGACTCTCTATCCCCAACACCCCATCAAACCTTTGCATCCAAATCATCGCTCTCGGGAAATACCCTCTTCATCACTTTCACCTCAATCCCTTCAAATTCACACCCCCACATAATTTCACCTATTTCCCCAACTGGGTTCTAATCAAAATCTCATTTTTTTGCCTATGCTTTTCTGAAAGCCATGAATTTCAGGAGCTTGGAGGATTTCTGGGCCTTTTATGTCAACCAGCATTCGAAGCCATCCACGAGGAGGTGGCACTTTGTGGGCACGCTCTTCAGTATCTTCTTCTTGCTCTGTTCATTTTTCTTCAGCTGGTGGTTCTTGTTCTTTGTGCCTTTTTCTGGCTATGGTTGTGCCTGGTACAGTCACTTCTTTGTGGAAGGGAATGTTCCAGCATCTTTTGGGCACCCCTTTTGGTCGCTTTTATGTGATTTTAAGATGTTTGGGTTGATGCTTACTGGGAAAATGGATAGAGAGATCAAGAGGCTTGGGAAAAGACCTGTGCTGCAAGTGTTCTGATTTCTAGTGATCAGATTGGCCCCTTTTGTTTGAGGTGAGTTTGCATGTGAACCTCTATGTGTGTGTTTAATAATTATGTGTTTCAATCTTTTATTTGTTGAGTTTAATTTCTATGAACTTTCAGTGTAAAGTAATTCTTAAGGTCAACAATTCAGAAATCGATCAGAAACCATTTTTCGAAAGACTTGGAAGTAGGAGAATTTCCACTTCTGGTTCTCAACGAGCTTCTTGAAGAAATATATTAGAGAGATTCTAAGTAGCCGATCAAGTTTCTTCTAACTTAAAAACCCGAATTCTCAACTAAGAGTTAAACAAATTCCTAAACTAAATTTATTTGAAATATAATGATGTAAAATTTTAAAAATATAAAATTACGATTTTCTTTAGGTTTCTTGAAATTATTTACCCTTACAGAAAGACTGTCACATATTAATCTTTTTTTTTCTTTTTTGTGTGCGTGTATATGGTGAGTAGATTTTGTTTTCATCAACTTTATCGGCTATGGATGACTTTGCTGAAATATATGGATGGTTTCATTAACTGGGTGAGAACAAGCTGTGCCTGAGTGTGCTGCTGCAATTTGTTGGCGGCATGACTTTGCAGAAATGTCGTAGTTGGTGGGCAAAGATATAAATTGAAGATACATGAATGTTGAAATTGTTTTGATAATGCCTGCATTTCCTGAAAATCAAAGGCAATAACGTTTTCTAGGTAGACGCAGTGCATTCCAACAATCTAACGTGATTTAATAGAAAAGTTCACTCTGAGCTAATTCCATAAGATACTAGAAGCTAATTCCAGGTGACCATCATACCATTGAAAAGATTGCACTAGAACGATGTGCTAGGATTTTACTAAGCTTAGCTTCTACTTTACAAATGAGATTATATAATGAAGTTTCTTTGTACAAGGGGTTCGGAAAGGGTATCATTTTTAGCTTTAAATCTCTTTCTAGGAAGATTTGGATAATTCTGAAAGTACCTTGGTCCATTTTCTTCTGGTCAGTATGCTTTTAGCAAAGTAACCCGAATTATTTTCTTTTTGGTATAGGTTCGCAACGACCTTGCAAGATTTGAAAGAACCCTTTTGAATGGCGTCACAGAAGATGAGAAGACCAACAATTTGTCTTATTAAACTTCATATTGAGAACTTCTGTATCTAATTGAATAAAACAACCCTTAGATTTTTATCATATTGAGAACTTCCATTTGATTTTCTGTAAAATAAATTTTTGCCTTTAAATAGATTTTTGGTTAGGACTGTATTAAGGCCTCTCTTTGGTGTTCTTCCCATTATTTTCTTTGAATTTCCCTTACTAGCATCCAGAGAGATTGAAGAGATATTTTGCTCTGATGACTTTTTGTTTATTAATGTATTTGCGTGTATTAGAGTTTGAGCATCAAGAGAGTTGAAAAAAAAAAAATAAGTTGTGAAATTGTAATATGTTTTATTATTAGCTGAATGAGTGCATGGCAAATATAAAACATACAAGGAGCTTACTAACTTGTTTAAAACTGAATATAGAGTTCTAGAATGTTATAGAGGCAACTACTTCAGTTACACATTTACAACTATAACGCCTCAAACTCTGTGCCTGCAACTGAGTTACTGAGAAGAAGCGGGTCTCATAAAAAGTCCACAATCATAGTGCCTTTTAAGTATTGAAGAATTTGTTTCACGACCTTCCAATGTTCAGCTAAGGGTTGGTACATAAATTAGCACAGTTAGATGACACTAAAGCTGAGTTCAGGTATGGTCACTGATATACGTCAGTGCACCTACATTGTTGTGACAGAGAGCTAGATCCTCCATACAGTCAGTTCCATGTTTGAGTATTGAGATAACTTGTTAACCTGAAACTTTTCATGCTTGAGTGACATTTTGGGAGACAGTTTCAATTACGGATCTGAGCTTCTCAATTTGATGTTCATATGCGAAGAAAAGAGCTTTAATTTCTTTGGAGTCAAACGTTTTGGATTTGCTATGTATGAGAGTAACCAGAGACTTGTACTCAAATGGTAATCCATCCAAGATGACATCAGTGTGTTTTTGAATAGGGATGTGTTCACCACGGATGTGAGAGAACAAGAGTTTGGATTCTCAGAAGAAATTCAGTAATGGATTCCTTGGTTCAATGCGTAACTCCCTAGCTTTGGTATGAGCATGGAAATGGTTGTAAATCTTTTCCTAGAGTTGCCAAGAGTGCATGCTTCCAGTGACCACGGGCAAATGGACGCTGATAGTAGCAATTGGATCCGTGTTAACATCATTTTGTCTTATGTTTACGTACATAGTATGCTGGATTTTCAATTCCTGCATCACAGTTTGCCTGTGTCAGATACTGCAAAGGAATCTACAGGTTCAGCTAATTTTATGAAGATAATGACTGTGCAGAACTGCTCAACCTGTTGCTATCATACAAGAAAATTCTTGTGCCATGAGTGACTCAGGTTGCAAAGGTGGTGTAGATGCTGATTGTGGCAGTGAGGGTGAATTGGGTGGTTGTGGTGTGGGATCAGAAGCCATTGTTGAGGATCTTAAAGCCTTTGTATCATGTTTAAAGTTTTGAGTGTCGTGAAAATATGAAAAGTAAATTGAATTCTGAAATTGTTATTTGTTCCATAATCAACTGAATGAGTAAAAGGGCAATAATAACACTAGAAGCTTGCTAACTTGTCTAACTGGTTACTAATTTTTTTATCAACGAACATTTTTTAGCTCAATAATTACACCATACTCATACAAGATTAGATCAGATGACCTCTTGAGTAACATATTTCTCCTAATCATTCAAAGATTTCATTTCATTAATATGACAACAATCATTCATCATTATGAAAACACATTCTTGTAGCCATACTCATGTTAAGATAAACAAGTAATTAAAATTATCATAAACCACTTTTTAAAACTTTTCGAACTAACTTAAAAAAAAGATAAAATACTTTTAAGTGAGATCCCTGCAACAATCCATAATTTAAAATTCAATATTTTTTCTGTCCATATATCATCGCTTAAATAAGGAGAAGTTACTTGAGTAATATCCTTTTTATAGTTTGAAGGGAAATATCTAAAATTTAAGTCAATTCGCTTAGTTTTTTTTTTCCATTGTTTTTCCTTTTATGTATATAATACTTATATATAAATTATAATATAAAAATTATTATTCAAATACTCTTTTAAAGAAAAATATTTTTTTATCTTAATACTACTTTTTTTTAAAATTATATAACTTATTTATAGTTTTGAAAAAAATAACTCTAAATATAATAAAATTTTGTCTCTTTGTTCATACCAATTTATATGATAATATATATATAAATTATTTAACATAGAATCTTATATATATATATATAAATTATTTAACATAGAATCTTTTATATATATATATATATTTATAATTATTGTAACATAGAATTAAAATATATTATTTATTTTTCATTGACCAAGTTAGGTTTTATTAGAAAATTTGTTTTAACATGATTGAATAACTTTGGAAATAGAGCCAAAGTTTTCAATATTATGAAACATTTATCTGACAAATAGACTGAGACTTGTTCATTATGTAATTCTTAAACCATAGTAACACTAGTGACTTCACTGAAAACTGCTAGATACGACAAGATGTTTTATTGTGATTTTAGTTTATTTAGGAGAGAAAAATTATTTCATTTGTACAATTCACTTTCCTTATCTCATGTAAATGACTTGCTTTGATGTATGAATTTGATCAAAGGTCAGGCATTTTAAGTTAGCTTGGTCAAGAATCATGCTAGTGTCATTAGCTTACTATTAATTCTTTGTTTTTCTTTGATAGTTTTTGGATTCTTCATCTCAATGATGACTTAAAACTTGTTGGGATTGACTTGAATTCCCATATTGAACATATATAAAATTTAAAGAAAATTCATCATCAATAAAAACATATAAACATATATTTTTTATACGAACGATAAACAATTAGACGGTTTAATAGTCAGATATCATATGTGGAATCTATGTTCATATGTTTTGATGATATCAAAAAACTAATATGATGATTTACTTGTATGATGACTAATATAACAACATTTTCTACAATTGCAATAAGAAGTAAATCCTTTAAGCATCTATAACTTTTGTTCATGACAAAGAGTCTAATAGAATTGTTCATGACAGATGGTTTTATAAGACTTATTAATTGCATAACATAATTTAGCCTGAATGTTTTAGTTGAGATTTAAATGATATGATGTATCTATGATTAATTTTAGTTGGTGAAGTTATAGTATACAATAGACCCTTCGAACATCTACAATATTGTTCATGATGAATGTGTTGAACAAGTAACAAGTTTTAATTATGACAGTCAAACAAAATGTTTTGAATGCATATATTATATCCAAAAATAAAAAGATTCCAATATATGTAACTATATTTGAACATGTTTTTTTTTATAGTTTTAAATTCCTCATTTCCAATATAGACTTGTTCAAATTAAATCTTATAAATATCTTTTTAGTATATTACAAATATCTCTCAATTTTTTTGTATATCTCTTCTCATTTTTAATATAGATTTGTTGAAATTAAATCTTACAAAAATCTATTTAATATATTGTAGATATCTCCCAATCTTTTTGTATATCTTTAAATTTTTTAGTTTTAATATAGATTTGTTCAAATTAAATCTTACGAATATCTTTTTAATATATTGCAAGTATTTTCCAATTTTTTTTAACATGAATTTGTTTTTACTAACTCATATTGTAAATACTTTTAAATTATTTTCTTAAACATATTTGAAAATAAGAACAAATTGAAAGATATAAATTCAAATTTTTTATTTTTAGTGTCTAAACAAAAAGATAAAGATATGAATATTTTAGTATCCAAACTTTACAAAATATTTTCTGCAAGACGATCTATTAAACAACAAATTAGATCATCTAATTATTTTATCTATTGCAAAAAGAGTCTAAACCTCTATTCAACCTATCTTTCGAGCCAATTGGATTTACAAAACACACATCTAATCCTTGGTTTTATAATATGTAAATTGATGTAATATATATAATGCATAAGCAATGTTAATTTTTAAGAAAGAGCATTTAAAATTACATTTTAGAAATGAAAAACAAAATGCCCAACAAACATTATGAGCAGCCTAATTAATTAATCTTGCAAATTAAGCAAAATTGGGAGAAACTCTAAATGAGAGTTTCCAAAGTAAAAACTAAGCCTAATAATTACTCTTGTATGCAAATTAAGAAATTGGAGAGAAACTCTAAATGAGAGTTTCCAAAGCAAAAACTATAGGTGTTGCGATCAAGATAAACTAGAATTTTAGCCCCTCCAATAACTGCAAATCTTTCATTCAGCACTTCCAACTTTTTGTTTCTTTCGTTTGGATGTTGGTGGACTGCACAGAAAAAATAATATATCAACATTAATATAAATAAAAATTTCATAAAAACACAACAGTCATAAGGGCTGAAGAACATTCAATTTAATCCACATCTTTTTCCATCACAAATCAATTGAAAATACAGTCTATTTACAAGAAATTATTATATGGTTTTAGTACTAGCATAGTCTCAAATCAACTGATTTCCACAAGACACATTGTCCGTGGTTATAAATTCGTTATAGTAAGCTTGGTAAACATACCTTAGAAGAAATGCTTGTATATCAACACCAAGACTTGTATTTAGCTCATCAATATTTACATCAACCTCATTGTTACATTTCAATAGGTTGCAAGCATCTAAACTTGAAGCTGATCTTGCCGTATTGGATATAAGTGATGATTCCTTTATCTGTGACTTTAGATGTTCCATCAAAACAAGTGCTGCAAAGAGGCTCATTGGGAGTTAGAAAATGTAGGTAATTAGAAATCATGTCTTACAAAGGACACAATGTGGATTGATTTTGACGCACCTGGTAGTACAAATTTCAATTAATTTGCAACGAGTACAGTTAAATCAAATTAAATTCAGTTCTAAATCACAGAAATTCAAATTGATGGCACAAATCATGAAGTATGACAGCAATTATGTAGCATTTCATTGCATGTATGCAACATTACAGACACAACAGCCAAGGACAGGTCAGTGTCCTTCAATGATTTAAATGGATGAAAGCAAGCGAAGAACATCCTAAATCTTGATTAAATTAATTCTTGAATTCTTGTTACATGAACAGAAACGTCAGTGCAATCTAGTCACTTTATAAAGGTTAAGATTATTACTAATTCCTGATATAAGGGATATATGCTTTTTATATAATAGAGTAACTTCCAGAACATTGCCCCACCATTAATCTTATCATTATGCAACAAAACAACAAAAAAGAAAAGAGATATAAATCAACCAGAAAAAAGCCATAGAATTTTCTTTTTATTGCATTCACTATCAATGAACATTATGCATGCGAAAAATTAAAAAGAAATGCATACAAGTAAGGAAAATAAGAGCTATAGAGCATACCAATAGCTCGAATCATTTTGAGGTTGAATTTATCAGCCATCTTCTTACAACCTATCATTTTTGCTCGTTGAATGATCAACAATTTCAAGCCAATCAGCATGTCCTGACAATTTTCAAATTTTGACCATAAATTTTTGCAAGAGAAATAGCACTCAAAATTGAATGAAGACATCCAAATTCAAGAAACAAGCATTAATGAACTAGATTTAACTTGATCTAAGGCAAGGCTATATAACAAGTCATTCTTTAATGAACTAGATATAGCCTGGTCTACTTAAATAGATTTGCACACATAACTAGGTCTAAGACACAGACTCTGTCACACAGCCATTCTTTAATAAACAAAGTGAAATGAAAGGACACACCCAATATACATCAAACATGCAAAAAACTAACGTGAAGATATCTTGTCTCCAACCCCTTTACAGATTCACCCAATTACTTTCCCTAATAATATTATAATTCTAAAAGTGTGATTCTTGCATCCTCTGAAATCTCTGAGCACGACTTCTGGTATCAAAGTTTGACCAAAACACTTAAAAACACAAAACTAACATTATCTAATGCAACCAACCTAGATAATCTAAAACAAAGAAAATGATCATGAAATGTGATAGATCAAGTGAATGAAAAGCGAAGAGATTTACAATCTCAGACTCTGAAAGGGAGCAAAGCCAAGCAACATCTTCAATCCCAGTCTCGCAATTTTTATCTGCCTCAACAATGTGTTTCAACCTTTTCTTCATGCGTATGCCTTTCATAGGGTCAAACTGATGACTATAAGATCTGAATTCCTATTAAAATTTTAATTAAAATAGTGTTAGTAAAAAACTATATATAAAAAAAAACAGTGTTGTTTTGCACAAATAACAAAAAACGAATATTATCAAGTAAAAAATATATATCTATCATATGCCCAAAACAAACCAACCAAGGGAAGGAAAATTAATGAAACCCCAACTGAAAGATAAAAGTACCAATAGACACAAATGCAATTTTAGTCTAGCATTGAAAAATTGATTCCGACTCCAGAATTGAATTAAATTGAACAACTATAGTAGTTTATGCATTGAATAAAAATGTTGTACTGAATCCTTATTCTGCTACAACTAAAGTTTCAAACAAATTGATTCCACTCTTTCTTTTCGACACAGATAAAACAGAAAAGAAGATTATTTGAAATACTCGGAGATCATACCTTCACTTAGTGCGAGCGAAGAACAATGATGAGAGAGAGTCGTTCACCTTTGCGGCTGAGTTAAACAGAACAACTGGGCTTTTAGGTTTGAGAGTTCAGAAGGGTTCGAGTATTTAGTTATTAACAATAAACTTCTATTTATTTACTTTCGGAAAAAAATACAACTTTTGGTCCTTTTCTTTAAAGTTTGATTTTTTTTAACAGAAGAGATAAATAACAAAGGTAAAGGTCAGTGTGACGGTGTATTTTCATATACTTTTCTATTTTGTAAAGATCATTTTTTTTTTAATTTCTCAATAAATATATAGGGTATTTTTCTTTTCTCTATCTATCAAATGTCAACAGAAAGATTCAATTTTTAGAACTTTTTGAAAATAACCAAAGAAATGTTTTATCTTTTATTTTAGTATACACTTGCCTTTTTTTTTTTTTTTTTTAATTTTTTTCCGTTTATTAACCATAAATAAATTTTATAGTTTTTTTTTTTTAAAAAATAAAAAATTAATTTCAAAATAATAAAAATTAAAAAAAATAAAAAAAAATTTTAAAACTAAAATTTATATTAT
>Ga0123342_1002949_pt1 | contig 27890 bp, 16 predicted proteins | sample Turbeawhitnodule_FD_89960 | JGI IMG/M metagenome (GOLD analysis project Ga0123342, IMG submission 89960) | Root nodule microbial communities of legume samples collected from Mexico - Turtle bean Mexico white nodule | ecosystem: Host-associated > Plants > Roots > Nodule | place: Mexico: Nepantla... | reverse complement strand
TATAGTATCTAAAATGGTCTTTAATTTAGTCATTATAGTAACTAATTATTTTTTGTTTTTAAATTTTGCTTGTTTCTTTATTTATATTTTATATATATCTATATATATATATATATATAAAAAAATATATATATTCCCTATCTAACATTTAAAAACTTTGTTAATCAGATAAAATGTTAGAGAATATTCACTACAAGAAAATAATGAAATAAAAACTAATTTTTAGAGATAAAAAATAATTTGTTGCTATAATGACTAAATTAAAGACCATTTTAGATACTAAAAATTTGTTGGTTTCTAAATTAGTTTCTACTATTGTTAAATGATTTCTGAATTGGTATCTAATTAGTAACCAAAGTTTTTGCTACCAAATTTAGAAACTAAATAATTGGTAATTAAAATCTTGGTAGCTAATTAGATACCAATTTAGAAATCATTTACCAATAATACAAACTAATTTAGAAACCAATTTTTATTTAGTTTCTAAAATAGTCTATAATTTAGTTACTATAGCAACTAATTATTTTTTGTATCTAAAATTGGTTTCTATTTCATGTTTTTCTTGTAGTAATCGAAAGTTTTCTAGTCATTAAAAAAAATGTTTTACGGAGGTTATTTAGCATATGTTAATATAGTCATAGAAATTGATTTAATTAAGAGAGGTTTTTTAATCTTCGCTAAGTTCTAAAGGTTATTCAAAAACCTTAGAAAAACAAAGGAGATTTTTTTTAAACTTCGTTAAATTTCAAAGTTTTATTTTAAAATCTCGGTTAAATAACAAAGACTTTTTTAACCTTCGTTAAATTCCAAAGATTTATTGTAGAACCTCAATAAAATACTCCAATTTTTTCCAACTTCAATAAATAAATATAATTAAATATATTTATAAATAAATAATTAAAAACTATATAGTTTTAATATATTTTATAAATAAATTTTCTAAAATTTTGAAAGTGTAACTTTACAACAAATAAGTTTTCTAAAATTTCAATAATTTATTTTAAAAACTCAACAAAAGAACCACGGATAATAAGTATTTCAATAACTAATATGGAATAATAAGTATTTCAATAGTATTCGCATATTTCTTATGATTAATGGTAGTTGGTTTATATAATTCTTAATTTTTTTTTGTTACGAGCTCATACTTCAAACAACCTGACTTTTTTTTGTTTTAGCTTTTGATGTACATAGACTTTATGTGTAATTTTATTTTTAGTTATAATTGTTAATATTTAATTTTCATAATTTTGAAATATATTAAATTAAGGCCTTTATTTTAAATGCATCTAATAATTAATTCACTATGAAAGTGGGAAGTAATAAAGTTAATTTCTCATCGCAATATATTCTTGCAATCTTTAAAGCTTATATCTTATAGATAATGCAATTATTTAAGATATATAAAGTAGTGATAAACACTAGTTGTTGTCGAGCTAAGTAATGGTGGCTTGTGACCCAAGTTGGGGCAGTAAGGTGATGAAAGAAGTAATATTGAAGTACGAAGAAGATAATGTCTTATTTAATATTTTTTATCCTTAGATATAATAGACATAAGTGTTGTTGAATTGGGATTCCTTACTAGGATTGCCCTCGACGACCATTGAGCCTGTGTCGGAGAGTAGTGTGTCTTCGGTGGAAGAAAAAAGTCAGAAGGATAGTTAAAGATGGTAGAAATTGGGGTTGAAGGTTATTTCAAATGACATGTCATTTTATGGAAATTTTGATACCCATGGTATTTTACGGAGGTTCTTAAACTCAAGGTATTCAACAAAGGTTCTTAAAGACTTTTTCTAAGATTTAAAAAAAAACAGGGAACACAATTCCTAGGGATGGTTTAGTAGAGAAAAGAAAATTGTAATCCTGGGTATATGACTTAATACACATTTTATCTTTGAATAATGTAAAAATAAACCTCCATTAAAACCATTTTTTCTTGTAGTGAGTTCACTACAAGAAAATCATGAAATAAAAACTAATTTTAGAGAAAAATAATGATTAGTTGCTATAGTGATTAAATTAGAGTCAATTATAGAAACAATTTTTTTTTGTTTAAATAGTTTCTAAATTGATATCTAATTAGGTATCAAGGTTTTAACTGCCAATTATTTAGATTCTAAATTTGGTAGCAAAAATCTTGGTAGCTAATTAGATACCAATTTAGAAACCATCTAACAATAATAGAAACTAATTTAGAAACCAAAATTTGTAGTGTCTAAAATTGTCTCTAATTTAGTCACGATATCAACTCACTATTTTTTATATCTAAAATGGTCTCTAATTTAGTCACTATATCAACTAACTATTTTTTATCTCTAAAATTGGTTTCTATTTCATGATTTTCTTCGTGTTTGACTTAAATTTGACTTAAATTAATATTTTTCTTGAATTTATTTCTAATGAGGAGTTGTTGGATATTACTAAGAAGCAATGGAGGAGTTAAGAAAAAGTCCTCAGGTGATTTGTTTTCCTACAATTATCTATAATAGAATTTATTTATGTTTAATTTAAAAATATATAAATATTTATTTGTCATGATGATTCTGATAAATATTGATAATAATGCAAATACAATGAATATAATTATTCAGATTATAACATATGTATAATCGTCAAAAAAATATTTTTAAGATAATTGAGCATATGATTTAAATTATTTTATTTAATTTTTATGTATTGGTTTATATACACAATTCTCACATTTTTTTTTATGTAAAGGTGTTGAACAAGGCTATGGATAAAATATTTACATTTGTATCTTTGTGTTAATTGAGTGTGAAGAGCTCAATAATGATAAAGGTTGGTGAACTTAAAAATAAAAAATTGGTTAATTTTTTTAATGCAGATATTTTATATTTGAGTGGCACACAATCTCTGAGTTAAACAGGTTTTATAAGCAAACTCAATTTAACCTAAAATTAAATATTTAATTTTTCCTACTGCATTGAAACCAATGAAGTTGAAGATTCTCTATCACTTCAATTGCATAGAAACTCTCGCATAAAGATGCATGTGTGGGATTGTAAGAAGCTCATCAAACATATCAAAATTAAAGAAAAATAAAAGACAATTTGTGAAAAATTGAACATTTTTTATTTTTCTTTTGAGGAGAATTTAATTTTAACTTTTTAAATTGTAAAAGGTTTATACTCATTGGTTTGCATTGATAAGTTTTTTTTCAATGAAATGTATACTATCACTGCAATTAATATATTCAGGCATAATTTTGTATGTTTCCACCCTTTTAAAAAATATTATTTCTATGTAATGCAAACTATATTAACTTTATATATAAGAGATTAAATCTATGTATAAATCTTTAAATAATTAAAATAAGATATTATTTACTTTAATTACCGTTGTAACCCATGATGGTTGGATTGTAGAGATTATGTTGATCTAATCATATTACAATGAAACAATATAAATTTCAAAGCTTAATATAATAAACATTTAGAAAAATTATAAATTTAAGTGTTCTTAAAGAAGGTTTGAAGATAAATGCGTGATTATTGATAATGAAATTTATTCACCAAGATTGTTATAGAATAGGTCTTATATATAATACAAAATTTGTTTAATTTATTTATATATTATCCCATTGTGTTGATTATCTCAACATATCTTTTGTTGTAAATTTTATATTTGTATCATATTGATTTGCAAAATAAATGACTTCTTACTTTCATTCATTTTGCAAATTCATGTTAATAAACGAGCTAATCCAATATTCAAATATTTATATATCAAATTAGTGTTGATACGATGTAAATAGAATAATTTATATATCAAATTTTTATTTATAATTTGTATCATATTTATTTTATTTAAATGTGTTGAAGTATCATAAACATGCTAGAGTTAATAAAAGATTATAAAACAGATTATTATTTATTTTTTGATGATGAAAAATATTACGGTAGATGTTTATAAATAATTATATTGATTAAATCTCACTCCAACCTCAAAAAATTATATTTTTAAAATATCTGTCTCATTAACACATGTGATTATCAAACTCTAACTTGTCCTGTTTTCTTTTTCTTTAAATCAATTAAAGTAAAGAAAATCCATTCTGAAAACTTTGAAGGGTTCTATGTGTTCTTACAGCATAGAGTTATTATTTGTAAGGTGAGTATGAAAAAACCCAGTTTGAGTTGCCAAGGTAAAGTGTTTGAGAATGTGGTGACAGGATATAGTAGTTTGAGAAGTGAGAAATGTGTTTGTTCCCTATGTGGTGAAAAGAAGGAGGGTGAATAACGGTGGAGCTACAAAGAAGATGAAAATGATGAGTGTGGCAGCAGTTGCATCGTAGCTACCAAATCTCATTCCCCAATAACTTTAACTCGTGTTTCGGGATGTAGCCTAAAACCACAGACCAAACTCTTGAGCCTGCTTCCATTTTGTAACAATTTTAGTATACAAAAACTATTCTTTTACTTCACCACTTTATGCATATCACATGCACACAAATTGCTTCACCTTGTAACAATCTCACATGCTTGGTATGCAAATGATTTATGTGTACAGAAAGGGCTAAAAGAAGATGTGAAAAATTGAGGCGTGTCAACTTTAAAAATATGAAATTGTAGAAGAAGGTATAAATTTGAGATGTGGTTTTGAGAAAGTGGGGAGTAAAATATTAGAGATGTTGAAAAGTTGAGTTTGGAGGTTAGTGGAGGGGTGGAAGTGCGTTCCGTTGACTATAAGCGTGGAAAAAAGAGGGGGGGGGTGTGTGAATAGAAAAATAGGAAAATGAAGAGTGGTAAGAGTAAAAAGGTAAGAAGAATGGGGGAGGAGAGAGAAAGTGCGTGACAGAAAAGATGAGGTGGCAGTGAGGAGAGGTAACAGAGGAAACGGACGCCGAAAGAAAAAAGAAAGAAAGAGGCGTATGGTTGGGAGTGGTCCCCATGCATGGAATGGAATGTCACTGTTTGTGTCGCACCTTATTCTAACACTTTCTGTCATCTTCGATCCTTTCCACACACTTCTAACCTTCCTCTACCATCACTTTTTTCTTTTATATTGCTACAATACACACCACAACTCATTTTTTATTTATTTTTAACCTAGTTAATCTAATATTAGCCAAACCAAAATTATTTCTAGTATCTTATTTGCCTCTTACAAATCTAACACGACTAGTAATCTTATAAAGCTTTTAATATATATATATATATATATATATATATTAAAATCTTAGGTCACTAATAAGATCATTAAGCAACTAATAAAAAATTTAAATAAATATGAATATGTATGGCATTATTAGCATATCAGTACAAGTCAAATCATCACAAACAACTAATCATTCTCTAAATAGGATTAAAGGGAGCATTAGATATTCATGGGCATACATAATTCTTAGATTCATAAGAAAGTTATAAATAGGAGAAGACACCAAAGGAAAAAGATAATGATTCTAAGACTATAATACTTGTGATCAAAACATATTTACTATTGACTTGAACGTTGAAGTCTCTTTGCAAGTATTCACCCCCAAGACACTGAGAGACTGAAGAGACGAAGAGCAGAAGGATCGAATAACTAAAGAGACTAAAGACTTGATTGAGAAAATCTTACCTTGTTCAAATGTGTAAGAACATAATACATCATTAAGTTTTATTTAAATAAAATCTCATTAAAATAGTATAAATAAGATGTACACTATATTAATGTGTTGTGTATTTATTAATTTAGTTATTTATTATCTAACTTGGACATAAAAGTGATTTTCCATAGATAAATCTGGAGATTATATTATGGAAGTTTCCCTCTCATCAAATTAGAATATAAGAAAATGATAAAAAATGGTAAGAAGAAGAGATGTTTCTTATTCTCTTATGTGTATATTACATCACTTCATGTATAGTAAATATATAGGGAGTTTCTCTCTCCAAATTACAATATACTAATCATGAGATTCTATAATTATTAAATTAATTGCATATAATTGGGTACAATATCGTTAAATATTGCATACAATAATTGCATATAATTTGATAATTATTATTTCCTTAATATAGAAGACTTTAATTAAGACCCAATAGTACAATTGACCTTGTCAACTACATCGATGTATATGCTACCCAAATTAGCCTTTATACAATGGATAAAACAATTCATCATGCAATTTATAATCGATTTATCACATAAGACATCCATTGCATTAGTCAATATTAAGAAAGACAAAACAAAATCTCCAAAGCCTTATGGAGCGATTCAACAAGGTTTCATTGTTCATTCGAAACCTTGGAAATGACATTACACTTCATGGTTTGACACTCAAAGTTAGACTACTCATTGATAGTTTGTTAAAAAAAGTCAACATTGGACGAGTTGAAAGCAATAGAGGAAAATTTTACGTAGTTAAGAGATTTCAAAGAAATTCATAGCAAGATTTTACAAATGTCTTACATATGTTCTAGACTATTGGTTGTTTGCACCTACTCGAGCTTGGGATCCAATGTAGGTAAAGTAGGGTCAGACTTGTTGATTAAAAAAAAAATATCTTTTTCTTTTGTTGACTCATCATCTCTTATACCTCCTCTATTCAGAGAGGTCAATGCATAAACATATAATAAAAAATATCTCAGAGTACATCTTAAATAACCTTATAAAGTTCTGACAAATCTTGATTATATGATGATGAACTCTTATACTACTAAAAAGATGAGTAAGCAACTAACACTACAAGAAAATCATTACATAGTAATCAAATTTAGAGACAAAAAATAATTAGTCACTATAATAACTAAATTAAATACTAATTTAGAGATTAAAAAATTATTCATATCTAAAATGATTTCTATTATTAATAAAATTTTATAAAATGGTTTCTAAATTTGTATCTAAATTAGCTACCTAAGATTTAACGACTAATATTTTAGATTCTAAATTAGTCTCTAAAAGACTAAGACTAGTGGAGACTAATTTATAACCTTATAAAGCTCTGACAAACCTTGATTAGTCTCTTATACTACTAACAAGATGATTAAGCAACTAACACTATAAGAAAATCATTAAATAGTAACCAAATTTAGAGACCAAAAGCAATTAGTCACTACATTAACTAAACTAGATACTAATTTAGAGACTACAAAATTATTCATATCTAAAATGATTTCTATTATTAATAAAATTTTATAAAATGATTTCTAAATTTGTATCTAAATTATCTACCAAAGTTTTAGAAACTAATATTTTAGATTCTAAATTAGTCTCTAAAAGATTAAGACAAATAGAGACTAATTTAAAATATAAAGTAGTAAGTATTTAAAATCTTGGTAGCTAATGGTTAGATACCAATTTAAAAACCATTTTATAAATTTTTATTAATAATAAAAACTATCATAGATACCAATAGTTTTTTTAATTTATAAAATGGTCTCTAATTTAATTAAATAATAACTAATTATTTTAGTCTATAAAATTAATTTATATTTAATGATTTTCTTGTAATATAACCAAATATTAAAGTCCTATAATCATAAAAATTCATCCAAACTAAAAACTCTTTAAGAAAATATAAATGGATGGAAATCACAAATTATATATTATTTATTTATTACTTATTTATTATATCACTTCTTCCTTATGTTCATTCTAAAGTGTTTTTACACACATTCCTTTATAAGCAAAAATGATACATTAGTTTAGAAAAATATAATGAGACATTTTGATTCTATAAAAGTCATCTCAAACTCTTGTAAGAACATTTAATAAAATCAATTATGTTATTTTTATTATAATCATGCATGAAATTTTATGTATGATAATATTTTTTAATTATTGTTATTATAATAAAAATATTATTTTATTAGTTTTAATGACAAGTTATGAATAAAATTGAATTTTATAAATAAAAATAAATCAATTGATTTAAACGGAATCGATTCGGCCTTGATTGAGTAAATTTAGTTTGGTTTATGATTTTTTTTTAAACAGTTGTTTTTTATTTTCAAATTTAATTAAATGGCCATGTAAAGAGATTGTAATATTAACTTGTTCCAATTTATTGTTTCTTCTCCCAAAACCTAAATGTCTTTATATATTGTATTATAAATTCCTTTTCAATGCATTTATTCCTTATCCTATGTTATGTATCTCCATCTATTTAATGCAAGTCTCTGCTCTGTACTTATGCCCCATGAGTCTTCTTACTATTTGAGATGAATAATCTTATAAATGTGAATGCGTATACTACAAGAAAATTAATGAAATATAAATTAATTTTAGATAAAAAAAAAATTAGTTGTTAATCAAATTAGATTAAAGATTATTTTAGAGATTAAAAAATTTTTGGTTCCTAAATTAATTTTTATTATTGTTAAATGATTTTTAAATTGGTATCTATTTTATTACCAAAATTTTTGCTACCAAATTTAGAATCTAAATAATTGGTAGTTAATTAGATACCAATTAAAAACCATTTAATAATAATAGAAATTAATTTAGATTTTTTTTTTAATTTCTAAAATTATTTTTAATTTAATCACTATAATAATTAATTAGTTTTTATCTTTAAAATTAATTTTTATTTCATTAGTTAAACGTGCAAGACAATGTTTAAAATATAGTAAAGTTACAGTATATATGAAAATGGCTATTACTCAATGTTTTTGCACGTAGTCTATTTATAACTCATCTAGGGCATGTGGGCATGCTATGTCAAATATGAAAATACCCTTAATTATAAAATATTACAGAATTCTTATTCACACACATCTTTGGTAATAAAATAATCAGATTAGATTAACTTTTTTTTCTAAAAAATTGATCATATTAATGCTAAATTTTATCTCATCTCTTGCTATTACAAAGTCAAATGTTTGAGTTATTGTTGGGATTCCACGTAAACTAAAAAATTAATTTATAATTCATAAATGATGATAAACCGTTTTTTAGTGGAAAATTAAATTAAATTTCAATTTCACTGTCCTCATAGTTATTTACCCGTATGTGCTTATTACTAGATAAATGTGATGATTATAATACTGTTTCCAATTTTATCTTATAATATGGTAATATTAGTAGCTTAGCCAGAGTCTACTAAGGTAGCTTATCAGACAATAATTTCATCTCGTTGGTTTTCTTAAAGTTTAACAAAAAAGGGTTTGAAATTGGAAACATGTATGATTTTTTTTCATAATTTGAATTAACAATACTACTTTTAAACACTTATTTTTGGATTTATATAAAGTATATTTTCCTGTTTAAAAAATCACTATAATTTTTTATTATTTTTTAAAGAAATTCAAACAATTTAATAATATAAATTTCTAAAAAAAATACCTTTTTATAATACGTTTTTGTCCAAACAATAAGGTTTGAAGATAATGTCAGGTGAGAGTTACACAGTAGAAAGAGTATAGGTTCTCGAAAAAAAGAAAGAAGTGGGTGGAGAAAGAAAGAGTTAAAGTCTAAATTTTCAAGAATATTTCATTATCCATAAACAAAGATAAAAATGTGAACCAAGTAGGTAGTTGGAGTGGAGAAGAAATTTGTTTGTATGGAAAATTTGTCAGGTCGCTCGATTGATGCAACTGTTGGAAAGTAAGAGCGTAATAAAGGAAGGAGAGGGAGAAGAAGTATGTGGGTGTGAAAGGAAGGTGAGGATTGGTTTATGGTTAAATCAACCTATAACATTTTAAGGAAAGAGATAGATGGCTAGCATAGACTTTTATTTGAATTTTTTTGGAAGATAAAAACTCTCCTTTTGTCACAACTAAACTACATGGAGAGTTTTGGAAAATATTTTATCTACAAAGGATAATTTGGCGAGGTGTGGAATTGTAACCGTAAGTAAATTATGTGTTATGGGTAGTGAGGAAGAAGAGACAATAAGTCATATGATCAATAATTTTCGTGTTCTTAATAAAATTTCTCATCCAATTTACATTTACATATGTAATGATTATTTATATAATATATGAATATAAAATTATTTTTCTTCCAATCTTTTAACAAAAGGTAATGAACAAATTGAATATAATGATTACTCACAATAAATAAGATCGAATATTAGATGTATATATTATTTCACTTGCAAATTGTATTGAAGGAGTTTTATTTCTAGAAGAGTTCATGAAAATAAGAATTTCAAGAGAGAAATGAACAAAAAATGGTCAACACCGACACGACAAATGAAATGAACATGAAAGACTAAAATACTTTAAGTAGTGACCCAACTTCATTGGCGATAGCGTGTGGTGGTTCAATAACAACTTCTCTCTGTCGAGCCCCTCTTCTTCGATGACACAACCCTAACTAAGGCCCTGTTGTCGGAGTCCAAAGTAGTGACTGAACTTCTCGCCCAGATAAAGCTCCTCCTTTGATGTTGTGTTACCACACTTGTTGCCGACGTTGTTGGGGTTACTGATGAGGATGATGAAAGGGTTAGGGTTGGGGGAGAGAGGGAAAATGGTTTTCAAAAGTTGAGTTGACGGTGAAGATGAAACTTTAATGAGAAAATATGGAGGGAGGAAAGACGAGTGTGTGGAATACACATTGGATTACACGTGGAAACATGTGTGCATAACAATGTCACTCTGTTTGATTCATCATTGCAATTTAACTCATTGATGGAAATTTTACAAAATATTACATACTTTGTAAAAAAAACTTATAACTAAATTGATTTTTTTACTACATTACTTAATCTTATATGTTAAAAACAAAACATATATAATAAAATTTAAATGTCGATATTATTATTTGAAGACCAAATAATTTACATATACATTACTTAAACTTATATGTTAAAAACAAAAGTATATATAATAAAATTTACATGCTTGTTATATTATTATTTGAAGATCACATAATTTACATTGATATAAGTATATATAGTAATTATTTTATCCAGAAGTTTAAACAATTTCAAAAATAATTGTCCAGAAAGACAAAACAGAAATTGAAAATAAGTTTAAACGGCTAGATATTATTTATAATATATTTTTTTTTTTACATCAAACAATTGGTGTTTTTATTACGTGCTCATTTGATCATATGTGTATGTAATAGTGTTAATTTATATGAGCCTTTTTCTTGTCTCAAATATTTGAGTATTCTATGATTAGTTTTTTACATTTGTTTTCTAACTTTAAACTTGTTCATATAACTACTCGGTTAACTGATATTTGTAAGACATAGATAATTACACGTAGAGTATATTAGCCATGTGAGAAAATTGCTATCACTTATAGCCACAATTGACGGTCAATAATTTTAAAAATGTAAATAAAAAATATTAAGAAAAAGAGAATTGGATTTTTACAACTTTATATATATATATATATATATATAAAGAATTTAATATAGAGAAAGTAAAAAAACATATTATTATTCTGACTCTACCCAGGTCTCAATCCACTTTCAATCAATTTAGGGTTTAGTGAGATTGGATACTAACTGGAAAGTTGGATTGCAATTAAAAATACACAAATCTCTTAAAGCATAACAATAAAATTATACAACTATATAAAAATATACTACACAGAAACAACATACTTAAGTGCATCGAGAAACAAATTCACATAACAAAATATAAGGAAAATATCACTTTTCCCAGTGAATATTCTAAAAAAAATATTAAAACCAGTAACATATGAAATGATCTGACTTTGTCTTCCAGTGCAAAAACATTCAGAAAGATTTTGACTATATATGATTAAAACTAGTCCTCTTCAAATCTCTCAAAAACTTTTATATAAAACATTTCTACACTAATCTAATTGAATATAAAAATTTAATATATTATTTCATTGCATAATTAATTTAATATACTTGAGTCAAATTAAAGAAAAAAACATATTTTAAAATATTAAGTAAAAGAGTAAAAGTTGATTTGATATAAAAGGATGAAAATATTAAAAAGATTTGGGAGGGTGAAAAGAATAGGTGGGAGGAGTGAGGAGTATATTGCACGCAGTGAAGCGGTGCGAAAGAAAGCAACAACGCCCTTCACGCGTGCGGGCCCACACTTTCTCTTTCTGCCTTCGATGTGGGCCTTTTCTCCCACCTTTGCTCCCGTCAATCATACGCCACCTACCTCAATCTCTTCCATTCTTATTCTATGCTATGCTACTAATAACCCACATCAACACCTTCTATTATATATTACGTACCCCACACTCCTTCCTATTCATATTTTCCTCTTCCTCTTATGCCTTTATTTGGTAGGACATGCTCCTACTCTCTCTGCTTCTCTTTTAAGCTATGCTCATTAACACTTTATTACTTTCATTCATTCCATTACCCCAATTAAACCAATATTACTCTCCACCAGAATGTGGAGGATCAATTAAGGATACCATTCATTTTAGTCTGTCTTAGAATGTGCAGTGTGCAAGAATCAAATCCCACTTTCACTTATCTCCTTCTTTCTTTTAGCCAATTATTTTATACTAACTTAATTTACCCATGGTGGACAAGTTTGGAAAAGAAGGAACCTCATATCTATCTATGCCTATATGGATCATTACCTTTTTTATTGACTTTACACTCTCATTTTCGCCCAATAACATTGACTTCCCACTCTTCTTTTCTTCTCAGATTTTTTTTTTCACAGAAAAGTAGTCCCACCTTTTATATCCTATCCTATCATATATAATAAATCAACATTGCCACCAGTAAAAAAAAGTGTATTTAGGTTTGTAATTGGGGTTGTAAAGTGTGTTATAATTGGCCTCAACCCTGCTGAAAGATCCTTTAAATTTGTGTCACTCACTATACTAAATAATAAACATTGTTGCACCAAATTCAACCCTGTAGTAAGAGAATAGCGTGATTAAGATCGATTCACCACCACATAGAAAAAACACCTTGTAGCCAGAAAGAGTACATCAAATACAGTATGTGGGAAAATTATTAAAAGTCAGAATTTCTTCACTTGATAAATTAGAATTTAGACCAGTGAACAGTTTTCATTACTTTGAGCAGTTCATAATTGTTTGAACAACAAAAAATTCTTTGCTAAATTCACTAATCACTCTATAATCAATGAATGAGGAAACGTTTTATATTTTACATATATTCATGTTGCGCGGCAATTATCAAAATGTCATACATTAGTTGCAATTACAGAATCAGATGGTTTGGTAAGAGCGTGTTGACCAATCCATTTACGATTTTACGCTAAATTCTTCAAAGGAATCTTATCTTAATTTTTTTTTTCAAAATTTGTATATAATATGTGATTCTATTAATTCAACATTTGTATAGAAGAATTTGTCTTAGTTGCGTTAGTTCCAAACATTCACACGAACAAGTTAAAGAAAAAGAAAAAAGTTTGTAAGGAATGAAAAGAATAAAAAGATAGATATGTAGAAATCCGTGTATGTGGTGGGAACATAACTAGAAGCATGTCCATATATATATATTATTAATTGTGTATTTGGATGTTTGCACTGTTAGTTTCAAACTTTGAATGCTAGCGTATTGGGGAAGATTCTCCTTTTTCTCAAGTCTTATTAACTATTACAAACGTATAATGTGATTTCAATTGAAATACACTAAATAAGAACCACCTGTTTAGACTTTGGCATAATTATTTTGACCATGACGGTACTAAAATGAGGATACGTAGGGCAACATCGTCGACCAATATATAGAAAAATAAAGGTGGTCGACAAAATATTTTGTCACCTTAAACAAGTGTCTTTTATCTAAGCAATCATACTCATCACTTCCTCCATAATAGTACAAATGAAAGAGGAACGTTTTGTCTTCCTCCTTGTGCTGCCAACGTACAATACTTTGCGTGTGTATCTGTGCATTAATTACATGACTTCCTCAGTTTAGCATCATCATTATGCATATTTATGGCATGGTCAGGGTTTCTTTTCAAAAACTTTTTTTAATGTAAAAAGTTATAATATAATAATTTAGTTATGCATTTGAAAAATCATGTAGTTTCACTTAATTGGAAAGATGTGAACTGTGAAAATATACAGATATGGGGTTAAGTGGTGGTTCATTCCATATTAAACCTAGCTTCCCCGCATGCAGAAAACCCTAATAATGTTGTCTCGGTCATGCCCTTACGACTCCATCAACAACTCCTCTAACTCTCCAAATATCATATTGTGGCCACACAGACATAATTATGGAGTCAAGAAAAAAGTTATGAGCTAGTTTCTATCTATAAAATTATCTGCTATCAATTAATCAATGCATATTTCTCAACACCTCTCACTCTCAACCAACCATTCTTCTCTCTCCCCTCCCACAACCACACACCATGTACCAACCAAAATCTACATTCCTAGTTTATTACAATAACTAAAGAACTCTCAGTTAATTAATCAAGAGACCACCAAGAAATTTATGTGCCATTCACATAATAAAAAGGATTGATTTCTGTTATGTTTTTCATTAACATCAGTAACCAAATGCCAAAAAATGATAGACTTTTACTGTTCATAATGTAATTAGCCTGTAGTTGATTATATCATTAAAGATGCTGTGTTTTCTGAATGGAAAAGACAAAGAAAACTACAGTTGTCTTTGTGCTCACGTGATCTACGACGACCATTGCATCAGTTTGAGGTGTGTGTATATATATAGTTGAGATCAGTTGGGCATGTCAACGCATGGAGTAATTTGTATCTTGATTTTGAACAAAGAAGAGAGTAAAAAGGAAAAGCAAAAAACAAATAAAACATAGGTTGTTGTTCATTATATTTATTCTTTGTAAGTTGTTAACGTAATGAATCACAAAAACCTGTGATGGATAAAAGCCAGAAAAAAGAATGGTGGAGTGTGGACCATGCATAGACGGTATAAATTATGAGACAGCATGGGCAAAGGGTATATTTGATGAGAAGGAAGGACATGGCACATTTTTGACAGTGGCAGTGGCATACATAGAAATGAAACGAAACGGTATCGGGTTTTGTCTATTGTGCATTCTCCAACGTCCAATAATACTATACATTTTTACAGCGCACGCGTCGTGAGCGAGAGGGCAGGTGGCACTTTTTTTCCCATTTGTTTCTCACAAAGTCAGAGAGAGAGAGAGAGTGGGGTTTCCTTTCCAAGTGTTGGAAAGTGCCAAAATGAAGTAGTGCAAGAAAAGCAACAGCAAAAGCAACAGGCAAAACAGCTAAAGAAGAACAGAAAGCAGAGGTAGAATGATGTGAAAACAAAATATGTTTGCTTATTCTGTCTGATATTTGGGGTTATTCTCTTATAAGCAACCCCATCTCTCTGTCCCAATCCCAACATACCCCGCACTCGTCCTTTTCCATTCTTTATACAGACACACACAAAATAAAGAAAAACTACCTTTTCCATTCACTTCCTATTCCTCCCTCTCTCTCTCTCTCCTCTGCCATATATGATCCAATATAATACAATACAACCAACAACTGTGACAGACAAACTCTGAGTAGTACCTCTTTTAAGTTTGCAGTTTCATTCTCCTTCTCTCTCATTCATGTCCAACTCCAACTGATCTCAAACCCCTCCCATAGTTTCTCAGAGCATCTTCTGATTCATGAAACCTCCTCTTTTGTTTTGTTTCTGTTATTCAAATAAATAAACCAAATAAATCGGGAAGGGATGATGGCGGTTAGTTCGGCCTGCAAAGATGGGAGCAAGGTGGCAATGGACAACGGCAAGTACGTGCGCTATACACCTGAACAGGTGGAAGCACTGGAACGGCTCTACCATGAATGCCCCAAACCAAGTTCCCTCCGCCGCCAACAGCTCATAAGAGAGTGCCCCATTCTCTGCAACATCGAACCCAAACAGATCAAGGTTTGGTTCCAAAACCGAAGGTAACTAACTACTTCGCTCCTACCCTATTCTCCTTCAATTCATTCCCTTCCTCTAATCACCTTCTCTTTACCTGCTTAACTTTCAACAACATTCATCTGCATATACACACGTTGTGTTGAAATTTGAAAGTAATTTAATTTATCAAAAGGTTGTTTGATTTGTGTAAATCTTTTTTTTTTATCTTCTCTTTATGTCTCTGGTCTCCTTTTCTACCCTTTAACTAGTATTTTTATTTTCTTTGACAAAGATTTAAAAAAAAATGGTGGTAATTTTTCATTTTTCAAGACCCACCAACCGAAGTTCCTGTTTCTTGTTTCTTCTCTCTTTTATCTTCTTGGTCTTGTTTCATGATTTAAGGCCTTATAATTTCGCGGTTAATAATTTCAGAGGGTGATTATGGTGTTTTGTTGGTTGTTGCAGGTGCAGAGAGAAGCAGCGGAAAGAAGCGTCACGGCTGCAAGGTGTGAACAGGAAGCTGACAGCAATGAATAAGTTACTGATGGAGGAAAACGACAGATTGCAGAAGCAGGTGTCACAGCTGGTATATGAAAACAGCTTTTTCCGCCAACAGACACAGAACGTAATAAAACCATACTATATTCTTTCTTCCTCACATACTAATCAGAACGGAGATTCATATTCATATCTATTGCAATCATTTCCTCACAGGCGACGCTTGCCACGACGGACACGAGCTGTGAGTCGGTGGTGACGAGCGGTCAGCGGCACTTGACGCCGCAGCATCCACCAAGGGATGCCAGCCCTGCAGGGTAAGTGAATAGTGAACTGTGAAACTGAAAAGAAAAGTCTGGTTTTTCACATTTCTTGTTGGATCCTATGTTTTATCTTTGTCACTGTACTGTACTGATGGAATATTATTATTCTCGTGCTTTGCGTTGTCTTTGTCTCTATTCTGCAGACTTTTGTCCATTGCAGAGGAGACTTTAGCAGAGTTTCTTTCAAAGGCCACTGGAACTGCTGTCGAGTGGGTCCAAATGCCCGGGATGAAGGTTACCGCACTTTCCTTTTCATTCCTCTCAAACTGTTAATTCCATTTCCATTTAGTGAAAAAAGTACATCCACATTCAATTAACCAAACCAACTTGTTAATTAAACACCATCTTCTCATTCCCTAGTTCCTACCCTCTACGCACTCAACTGTTTCCTTATTTATTTCCTAATTTGTTAATGCCTCGTATTAATTTTCTTTTCAAGCATCGATTAAACAAATTGATTTTATTTAGAGTTTCCAAGAACATACTTTCAATGATCTGTTTCTTTTATCTGGTTAAAGGGTAAAGTGGATGCCATTTTGCGTGGGCTAATTTGAAAGCACGATTCTAATGTCGTGCAATATTTAATATTTTGTGTGTTTAATGTTAGTGTTAACGTTTGTTTTGAATGTTTGTAGCCTGGTCCGGATTCCATTGGAATCGTTGCTATTTCTCACGGTTGCCCTGGAGTGGCCGCACGTGCCTGCGGCCTTGTGGGTCTAGAACCTGCCAGGGTGAGTTTCTTCCTCTTTGTTTTCAATTCAGAGGACTAATCCTATGGAATTGTGTGTGGAAGCATTTGTTGAAAATGAAAATGAAAATATTGTCCGCAGGTTGCCGAAATCCTCAAAGATAGGCTCTCATGGTTTCGTGATTGCCGAACTGTGGACGTTCTAAATGTCATGTCCACTGGAAATGGTGGAACCATTGAGCTACTTTACATGCAGGTACTATAGTCTATAGCTAACAATATATTCTGCATCTCTCAGAAAATCAGTACATTTGCAAACCTTAGTAAATGCAAATTTCAACATATGCTGTTTTGTTCAGCTTTATGCGCCAACAACTTTAGCACCTGGTCGTGACTTCTGGTTGCTGCGCTACACATCACTTTTGGAGGATGGTAGTCTAGTGGTATGTAATAATGGTTCTTTGTTATTTTCAGAACAGTTCTGAACTTTTCGTTCTCCTCCCCAGCCTAACTCTAACGCCTCATGTAATTTAAACAATGTTAGGTCTGTGAAAGATCTCTCAACAATACTCTGAATGGTCCAGCTATGCCTCCAGTGCAGCATTTTGTTAGAGCTGACATGCTGCCAAGTGGGTATCTGATAAGACCTTGCGAAGGAGGGGGGTCCATTATCCATATTGTTGATCATATGGTTCTAGAGGTTTGTCAAATAAACACCTTTATAAAGTGACGTGAAATTGTTCTTTCTTGCTGGTTTGATAAATTACCATTACTTTCTGCCTCAGCCATGGAGTGTACCTGAAGTTTTGCGCCCACTTTATGAGTCATCAATGCTGCTAGCTCAGAGGACCACTATGGCGGTAAGTCGTTTGTTTCTGCCTGTTAGCTTTCACTACACACTTACGGTACTTAAAACGATTTGGAATCATAAACGTGTGGCTTTTATAAGCCTTTGTATTTTCACCAGCTAAGGGTTTTTGTAATTGTAATTGTCATTCAGGCCTTACGTAATTTGAGGCAGATTTCTCAAGAGGTTTCTCAGCCAAGTGTAACAGGATGGGGAAGAAGGCCTGCAGCTTTACGTGCACTGAGTCAGAGATTGAGCAAGTTTGTGTCACTAATTGTCCTTCGCTTGATGGAATTGGCTAGTTATCGTAATCTAACTATAAACCTCCTTTTTGCGCAGGGGCTTTAATGAAGCTGTCAATGGCTTTGCAGATGATGGCTGGTCCATGTTAGAAAGTGATGGCATTGATGATGTTACCCTTCTAGTGAATTCCTCACCTAGCAAGATGATGGGAGCTAACCTTGGCTATAACAACAATGGATTTCCTTCTGTGAGCAGTTCTGTGCTATGTGCCAAAGCATCCATGTTGCTACAGGTACTATACACTTAATAACTCAATCAATATAATTTGATTCATGTCCTTTCCAATTTCCATCTTATTTTATTGTATTTAGTTGTCTCATACTCTCTATGTCCTTGTAGAATGTTCCTCCAGCAATTCTTCTTAGATTCTTGAGGGAGCACCGATCAGAATGGGCAGATAGCAGCATTGATGCCTACTCAGCTGCTGCTATTAAAGCTGGTCCCTGTAGCTTGCCAGGGGCCCGACCGGGAGGAGGTTTTGGGGGTCAGGTTATTCTTCCATTAGCCCACACAATTGAGCATGAAGAGGCAAGTTATTTGCTCCTTGACTATACTATTTGTAATTTAACATTTTTTTCTTTCAAAAATAAAATCAAATGGTTTTCTGTAAGTGTGTATTGGTTCGTCGCTGACACTTGATCTCTGAAACAGTTCATGGAGGTTATTAAGCTTGAAAACATGGGCTACTATAGGGACGACATGTCTATACCTGGCGATGTTTTCCTCTTACAAGTAAGTACTTATTTTACAGTACTATTTTCTTCGCCATATTTCTTTCCATGTACTACGTCATTGCAATCCCAAATTGAAAGCAAAAAAAAAACGCTTTTAAAATTTATTTTCGTTACTTCAAAAATAAATTCACTTATGTTGGTTTACTTTTCACTCATTTGCTACCAAATTAGTCATGGTTTCCACTCTTCGCGAGTGATAAGATCTCATGTCCGGAATGGGGATTTGCACAGTTGTAGGACTATTTTAGACTAAGGATGCATGCTTGAAGTGTGAACACAAGTTAATTTTCATTTTAATTGAATAGCTGTCACAATTACATCTACATATAGTTTAGAAGGTTATTTCCAACCTCTAGAACACAGCTAACAGACCATACCGTCGCAACTGTCCACAGCTTTGCAGTGGAGTGGATGAGCATGCAGTTGGCACCAGTGCAGAGCTTGTTTTTGCTCCAATAGATGCATCTTTTTCTGATGATGCACCCATTTTACCTTCTGGGTTTCGCATTATACCTCTTGATTCTAGCTCGGTAAGTCTATTTGCTGATAAAAAATTGTGCTGAGTAAGTATTGTGATTTTTTTGTTTTCTTTGCTATTATGGTAGTCTTATGTGTGATATGATGCAGGATGCTGCTAGTCCGAACCGGACACTTGATCTGGCTTCTGCACTTGAGGTTGGAGCCACAGCAAACAAAGCAGCTGGTGACAACTCAGGTCATTCTGGGAGCACAAAATCTGTGATGACAATAGCATTCCAGTTTGCATTCGAAGTCCACCTTCAGGAGAACATAGCAACCATGGCCAGACAATATGTTCGTAGCATCATTGCCTCTGTTCAGAGGGTTTCATTAGCTCTTTCTCCTTCGCGTTTTGGTTCTCACAATGCATTTCACTTACCACCTGGCACTCCTGAGGCTCAAACACTTGCTCGATGGATCTGTAACAGCTATAGGTGAGTCACTTAAAACCTTATAGCTGAAGTTTGGAGAATAACCAAGGAAGCATGACCTATGATAGCCTGACACGTGCTATTATGATTGTTTGCTTGGCAGGTTCTATCTAGGGGTAGAACTTCTTAAATGTGAAGGCAGTGAGTCCATTCTCAAGTCTCTTTGGCATCACTCAGATGCAGTTTTGTGCTGCTCTTTAAAGGTAATTTCTTTTAGTATATGTATTTTGAAAAAAACAGTCTATTGAGTTTTATTACCATAAGCACATGTCTTATTCTACAATGTTAATATTTATAATATATATGATTCTGTCAGGCATTACCCGTTTTTACGTTTGCAAATCAAGCTGGACTTGACATGCTTGAAACAACTTTGGTTGCACTTCAAGACATAACCCTGGAAAAGATTTTTGATGACAATGGGAAGAAAACACTGTGCACCGAGTTCCCCCAGATAATGCAGCAGGTATATACCTCTTCATTGGTTATGTTTATCTTTCTAACATTTTGACATGGTTAATTATAACCATGTATAGTTTGACATCTGAATCATTAACTAATTGTTACTGGGAACAGTTGGAGCTGACTTTGTAAGGATGTTGTGTATGTATGATTATTATTTGGTGCAGGGTTTCATGTGTATTCAAGGTGGAATCTGTTTGTCGAGCATGGGTAGGCCAGTGTCCTATGAGAGAGCAGTTGCATGGAAAGTATTAAACGAAGAAGAATCTGCTCATTGCATCTGTTTTATGTTCATCAATTGGTCTTTTGTCTGACAGATTAAATAGTATAGGATGTAGGAAACAAAAGTAGAGCACAGGAGTATCTTAACTTTGGCGAATCCCTAGAATGCTTTAAACGCTAGTGGCCATGCATATGCGCCTCCAACTTCTATCTATGGTCCCCATTTCTTTGTTTAATTATTGCTCTTCATTTTCTTTTATGCTTCTTTAGTATTCCTGCATATAACCATTTCTGTTTCTTCGTATGATAATAGAATGCAACTCAATAACTATAACACCACAACGTAACTTTGGCTCAGCAACCTTAATAAAAACAGGGAAGTTTACTGTTGTTTCTCAATCTTAAATTTTAACATGAGTAATTTGATGACTCCTGAAAACTAGACTCGTTACTAAATATAAAGAAAACAAATATGCACTTTAGTATTGAACGAAAAATCAAATGTGAATGTCCTTTAATATAAACTAAAGAGATAATGCAAATTATCTTATGTAATACAATAAAATATAATTAAAAAAAACAATAGGGCACCATGCTCAAATAATGGCACCAAAGGAAAAATCAACTAAACAATGTCTCCCAAACCAGAGAACACTCTGTAAGAGGAAATGTATCAGAAGGTAATATGCTATTTTCTTAATATCTTTACAATCATTAAATTTTCCTTTCTCCTCCCTTGTATTTTTCCTATTGTTAGTCTTTTTCTTTTTCTTATCCATCTTTTTTTTCTTGTCCTTTTTCTCTTCTTCCTTGACATTTTTTTATTAAATTTTAAAATTTGTGATTAGTTATAAATTAATTTAGTCATCATTATTTTTACTAATGCTAGTTTAAGTTGTCAGAGGAGCCAAACTATTCCATTTTGAAAACATAAATAATACCCTAAACATAAAAGACTGAAACAATAATTGAAAAAAATAACGCAAACTAATATTTTAGCAACAAAACAAATTTGGTTTAGTTAATTATTTATGTTTGAAATAATTGCAGAAATTAGATTATTTTAGTAATTGCTTTTTGTTCTAATTGAATATAATAAAAAATCAGTTTTTTTTTTATTATTATTTTTTTTTATAGTTGAGATAAATTTTCTGAAAATGATTTCAGTATAACTAATTCCAGTTGGATGAGAAAAAAATCAGGGTTTACATGAAAAATGCACGCAAGTCTGAAAAGGAACAAAATTATAGAAAATAATCTTAAATAATTAATTTTCATATTCAAGAAAATAAAACGTTTTACTTATTTGACAAACAACTTTTTTTTTCTTCTAGAAAAGAAACTGAAATTTTAGATTTCAGTAGTCCAAAAAATGCTGTTAGTATCTACACTTGCATACACTTTTTTTTCCAATATTTTTTTTTATCGACATTAAAGTAGTATAACTGTATATGGCACAAAGGATGCTAAACCTTTTACGACAAACAAACAAAAATAGCGAATAGAAAATTATGTTGTATTCAAGTTTAGAGAACAAAATACTAGATAAAATATGAACTAAATAATTAGTTAAGCCAAAAAAGTAATAGGAAGTGGAAAAATGTATGATTAATTACACACTGAAGCATTTTCTCATCCTTTATTAATGTGTCAGTGAAACAAATCTTCTTGCATAAGAGAATTACTATATTATATTTTTTAAAGATAAAATGGTCATTTCACCTTATCTATGGAATAGTCTGGAGAAGCTATGGAGGTGTAGGAAGAAATAGCCCATAAAGAACAGTTTTATTGCACCTGGTAGCCCAATAGGAGAGGAGGGGGAAATCCTCTCTCTTATCCAAACATCAAAACCCTAAAAAAATAAAACATATTACTTGATCAGTCACTTCGTGTGTGTGTGTGTTTTTTTTATTTACTTATTTAAAATTTTGGTATTGTATATATTTAATTTAAACACGATTTAACTATTCTTGCTAATATATGAGACACAATTAGATAAAAACACATAATACGTAAATTTTAACATGACGAGACTGAATAATTTAATTAGTTCTACTTTATAGAATATATTTGAAAACAAATAATAAATATAATACATTACAAGTTTTCAAAATATGTTTTTTTAAGTGAAAAAAATATTTTAATATATAGTCTTTAAAAAACATAAAAGACTATTATATATTAAACTCAGTTGAGATCACAGGACTCTCACTAAATCATTCAAGGGAAAAATCTTCTGAATTAAAAAAAAGTGAGAATTATTTAAAGTTGAATTAAATTGGTTATATATATATATATTGTGATTATATTTTCTTTATCCAATTTAGCGCGTATTTAATATTTTAAAATAGAAAGACTTAATTATGTTTTGATAGTTTTAGTTTACAATGCGAGAAACATTAGTTTATATAGATTTAATTATTTAATTTTTTGCCCATAATTTTAAAATAACGATGTTGTCCTTTGTAGTTTCATCAAAACTTATTTAATTTTGAGTATACTACCTACATATTATCTCTTTTCAGTATCATCTATTTTCGCAGCATATTATAGAAGTATTATCTAATTTAAAAAGAAACATTATAGAAAACACATGTGAGATGTAACTAATATATATTTTATTTTTGGAAGGGCCTAAAAATAATCTTCTTATTTCTTCTAAACCTATTGACTTTTTAGTCTTATCTCTCGGTTTGGGCTTTCGGTATGATATTTCTTTGATTTGGGCTTGGGCTTGATTTGTAGACTCTTACTCTCTAGACTGGGTTAACTAGATCTCTCAGTTTCCTTTCACAGATGGGTGTGTGTAACGGAAAGATGCTCCAATGCCAAAGTCAGAATTGATATTAGTTAATTATTAGATAATTTCACTCTACTTACCTCTTGGATTGATCACCTATTTATAACACCTTCTATTATGATATCTTCCTTTCCTTTCATTTGTTTTTTTCTCATTTCCTACATCCACCCTCACCTAATTTCGAAACTCCCTGAGCTCTTCCATCTACATAAACTTTGTTGCACACTGCCTTAACTCATTAAGGTTTGTTGTCGGTTTTTTACAAAGGCTATCGGCGAATGGTCGAAGCCTTAGTGCTGTAATCATATGATGCATAGTGACTTCAGACTAAGATTTCAGATACTCAGTGCTAATTTTCCGAAGCGTTCCATGAATATTCTCAACGATTCTCCCTTTTCCTGCCTTATATTCACCAAGGCAATTAACATAAGATGATGTGACCGTCTTGTAGCAATTTGAGCTCCAAACTTTGATAGATAACAATGGCAACCGAGTAAACCAACTCAGAGTCGCTCCCTTCAAATTTGTGGGGAATACTCGACACAGAATGACGTCATTCCATGTATACAAACTTATTTGTGTTGTGTATACTTCAATGTGCTCATTAGGATCTGTACTTCCATCATACTTTTCCATGGTTAAATTCTTCCAATTTTAAGACAATGGGGTTTCTACAATGGCTTCAGAAAATTGATGCCTTCTAACAAATATTCTAGTAAAGGTACCAGAAGTCTCTGGTATTCTCTTTCTTGTAGCTTCAAAGCTTTCCTCATTATCTACCCTTTTGTGGATATGTGATCTTGGCTGAATAGTTTCAAATGATGTGTTTAAATTCGTCTTTTCATTCAACTTCCTCTTCATGTACGCATTCTCCGCCCTTAACATACTTAACTTTTCTTCACTACTCTTCTTTAATGTTTCAAACTCTCTTCCTAACTACATAAGCATGACCATTGACATGGCATTCTGATTATCGCCCTGCTCCCCAGACTGTTCTCCTCTTATACTCATATTTGCTTACTTCCTCAGCTGTCTTGTTTCTCGGCCACACGATGGGTGCCAAAATGTTCTTGCAAGGGCTTAGAATTAATCTTCTTCTTTCTTCTGAACCTGTTGACTTCTCGGTCTTCTCTCTCTCAGTTTGGGCTTTCAGTCTACTATTCCTTTGATTTGAACTTGGGCTTGGTTTATAGACTCTTACTCTCTAGACTGGGTTAACTAGATCTCTCGGTTCTTGGTCTCGGTCTCCTCTCACGGATGGGTGTCTGTACCTGATAGGTGCTCCAATGCCAAAGTCAAAATTGATATTAGTTAATTATCAGATAAATTCACTGTACTTACCTCTTGGATTGATCACCTATTTATAACGCCTTCTCTTCTAATATCTTCCTTCCCTTTCATTTGTTTTCTTCTCATTTCCTACATCCACCCTCACCTGATTTCGAAACTCCCTCAACTCTTCCATATACATAAACTTTGATACATGCTGCCTTAACTCATCAAGGTTTGTTGTCGGTTTTTTACAAAGGCTATCGATGAATGGTCCCGACCTTAGTGTTGTAATGATATGATGTATAGTGATCTCCGGACTAAGATTTTGAATACTCAACACTACTTTTCCAAAGCACTCCATGATATTCTCAACGATTCTCCTTTTTCCTGCCTTAGGCTATCGATGAATGGTCCCGACCTTAGTGTTGTAATGATAAGATGTATAGTGATCTCCGGACTAAGATTTCGAATACTCAACACTACTTTTCCAAAGCACTCCATGATATTCTCAACGATTCTCCTTTTTCCTGCCTTATATTCACCAAGGCAATTGATATAAGATGATGTGGCCGGTTTGTAGCAAATTGAGCTCCAATCTTTTCTACTAAAGTGTTAAAACAATCGATAGTAGAGTGAATTTATCTGATAATTAACTAATATCAACTCTGACTTTGGCATTGGAGCACCTTTCAGATACACGCACCCATCTGTGAGAGGAGACCGAGACCAAGAACCGAGAGATCCAGTTAACCGAGTCCAAAGAGTAAGAGTCTACAAACCAAGCCCAAGCCCAAATCAAAGGAATAATAGACCGAAAGCCCAAACCGAGAGAGAAGACCGAGAAGTCAGCATGTTCAGAAGAAAGAAGACGATTGTTTTTAGACTGTTACAAGAACATATTCATATGCTAGTTACATCACATGATCCTAACATACACAACATAAATTATGATTGAATAACATTCAATACGAGTTGATAAAAAATTCCTAGCACTTTGAGTCCCCAAAAAAATTCTGGCACTTCGAGTCCACAAAAATATCCTGACAATCCTAACACTTTTGATCGAAAACTAATTCCTGACATTACTAGTGAAAAAAAAAATCGACAAAAAGTGCAAGTCGAAAAAAAATTCCTGGCACTACTAGTAAAAAAAACGTGAGTCGAGAACTAATTCCTGGAACTATCACTTGAAAACAAATGCCTAACATTGCTAATCGAAAACAAGTCAAAAAAATCTTGGAACTATCACTAAAAAACAAATGTCTGACACCGCTAGTTGAAAACAAGTCAAAAACAAATTCCAGGCATTGCGAGTCGACAACAAATTCGGCATTGATTGTAAACAAAATGTTCTGGCACAGCCAATCGAAAAACAAACTACTGGCATTGTTAGTGGGCAAAAATTTCGACATTGCCAGTCAACAAAAAGTTCAGACATAGCTAATGGACAAAAATCCTAACACTTCCAGTCCACAAAATTTCTAGCACTGCCAATCGACCAAAAATATCATCAAAAATTGAAAAAACAAATTCCTGGCATTACTAATCGTCAAAATTCTTTGTACAACTAGTTGACATTCGTAGTATTATCAAGTTGAAAACATTCCTTTCATGCCACCTTAAAAAATTCCTTTCACTACTAGTTGAAAAATTCCTAACACTGTTAGTCGACAAAATTTCTAGCACTGCCATTCGACAAAATTCTTGGCAGTACGAGTCAACAAAAATTTGTCGGCACTGCTGATCAATAATAAATATCATGGCACTACTAGCCGACAAAAAATTCATGGCACTATCAGTCGACAAAATTGTTGACACTAGCGACAAAATTCCTAGCACTGTGAGTTGACAAAATTCCTGGCACTATAAGCCAAAATTAAACTAATCGACAAAAAAATCTCAAAATATATGGCTCTGCGAGTCAAACTTTAAATGGGTTGACCATTCAAAAGGCATAAGAATGACTCTTTGGGTTGACATAAAATGTTTTGATTGTTTCATGATGTTTTATGGAATATGAAGAGTTTTTTTGCTGATGAATCGTGCTCCTAGCTCAATTTGTAATTTTATTATTGAATTAGTAAAATTTTAAGGTAATTTAAATCAAGGGAAGACGATAAGTAAGATTAGGACTTTAAATCGATTAGACAACTTCCATCATAATTTATTGGTTTTTCACTTGACAAACCTCTTTACTTGTCTACTTGACTTAAGATAAAGAGACTTTGTATCGATAGTTGGTCTAATCTCTTATTAATAGGAAATATATATCTAAAGTTTCTTATATGACCTATTAATTATTAACAAAAAGATTCAATAAAAATTATTCAAAATCTTAGCCAAAAATAAATAAATATTTTAATAGTAATACTTGAAATGTAAAATATAAACTTTAAAAATTAAAAAATATTAATTAAGATTCAGACAATAACAATAAACTAGCTATAAGTTATAAATATATCCCTCAATATATAAGCAAGGGATTTACATGTGATATTTAAACCTTTTAAGCAAAAGAGTTTCTTATAATAGTGTAAATTATTTTGGGAAGCTTCGTGAAGACTTTTTGTAAAAGGGTTTGGGTATTACTCAAATACCCTTATTTATTCATTTTTATTATTTGTTGATAAAAAAAATAATAGTGTAAATTATATCATCCAATTACATCATGTAGGTAATTTATTGAGTTTAACAATATACACTACAAAAAAAATTATTAAATAAAAGTTAGTTTTAAAGATAAAAAATAATTAGTCACTATATTAACTAATTTAGAGAGATATACAGTATAATATGTTTTTGATTGGAGAAGTACAGAGAGCATGAGTGAAACACGGTGAGGTTGAGGGTTTTCCGGTGAGGTAGAAAGCAAGGTGAGGTTGAGGGTTTCCGGTGAGGTAGAGAGCAAGGTGATGGCTGATGTATCATTTTTCTTCACTAACTTCCCTGATCATTTCTTTGAAAGGGACCTGTGGAAAGTTTTTCAAAGATGGGGAAGAGTTTTGGATGTCTTCATATCCAGAAAGCTCAATGCAAGGAAACGGAGGTTT
>Ga0123342_1002948_pt1 | contig 27892 bp, 10 predicted proteins | sample Turbeawhitnodule_FD_89960 | JGI IMG/M metagenome (GOLD analysis project Ga0123342, IMG submission 89960) | Root nodule microbial communities of legume samples collected from Mexico - Turtle bean Mexico white nodule | ecosystem: Host-associated > Plants > Roots > Nodule | place: Mexico: Nepantla... | reverse complement strand
TTAAAAAAAAAAATATATATATATATATATATATATATATATATATATATATATATATATATATATATATATATATATATATATATATATATAACAGACATCAAATGAATGTGTCTGAGTTTCATAGTTTTTATTTAATTTATTTACTTTTGGACTTCATGCAGGTCCCCATATCACGCATGTTTCCTCCATGATTATCAAATCTCTCCATCATTTTAATCCAACGGTCAACAATAAACTAAACTTCAATCACCTAACCAATATACTAACAATTGCAATAAAAAACCAGCTCATATATCACATACTCCACCCCATCATTCTTTATTTTTCTACATTTCATACAAACCCTAATTTTTTCCTTTTTCTTCCTTCTCTCAACTATTTAACTTTTTAACCAAAACTTTCTAAATACCTTTTTCTTTCATTTCATTCCTTAAGTTTGTATTTATTTCTAATTATCATTATAATAACTAGTCTTTTCAATTTTACATATCCACTTAATAAAATAATAATTGTTTTATTGGAGATTGTTTAGATGCTTAAGTAGATTAGGGTGAGATTACCATTTAGTTACCTCAAGTCCGAGATATAATATCGTTAGGATTAATTATCGTATTTGAGGCATTGTGCATTTTGGATGTTAGTGTTTTGTTACGGTTTTGTCTTTAAAAGGCGACTCGGTAGGTTAAGGGAGAAATGTGTATTTAAACTGTCATTGATCTTCCTAAGCGAAGCCCCCGGTTAAGGACTGAGGAGGAAAAGAGTTTACAATCACCACAGACGGCGTCAATGTTCCGACCTCAACTCCGAGAGATAACATCACTGAGGTCAATCATCGCATTCGAAGTATTATCCGTTTTGGAGGTCGATGCTTCATCACGATTTTATCCTTAAAAGACACCTCAAAGTCTATATTTTATGTTGTGTTTTAAGTCGAGTTCTGTGCTTTTACTTTATGTTTATGGAGTCTTATATGAGATTTTGAGTCATGTACAAGGGTTGAGACACCCTAATTAAAATATCCCTTTTATTATATTTATTCATTGTCGATAAAAAAAACTGTCATTCACCTTGCTTCTTGAGTGATGTGAAACTATAATTAAATATCAATAAATTATTTGTAATATGTGAAGTATTAATTAGTCAACTAAATGAGAAATAAAATGGTATAAGTTGGATTTTAGATGCAAAATATGAAAGTGATAGTATGATTAACGAAGAGAGATGATGGTTGTCCATAGAAGTGTAGGACCATTCCCAATACAAAAAGTCCAACAAATTATGATCATCGCAAGCACAACCCTCCACACCCTCCCTTTATATTCCTCCCCTTCCCCAACACCATAATCACCTTGTCGCTTCTTCTTCTTCTTCTTCTTCTTACACTTTCAACCTTTATTCACAATCCTTCATTCACTCTCCTTCAGCATGAAACACCACCATCAACATCAACACCAACACCAACACCAAATCTTCCAAAGAAGCTCAAGTGCATGCACAGCCACAACACGAAACACCCGAAGAATCCTACCTTCGACCCTCTCTCACTCCCGCGCCTTCGACTCCGAGGATGTCTCCGACAAACTCCTTGTGCGACGAGGATCCTCACCTTCCGTCTCCAACTTCTACCATCAACAACAACAACAACAAAAACCACACAAACTAACGCCACAAAACAAGATATCCTCCATCTTACGTTCCTTCCTCAACATCTTCACGTTCCCCACAATCATCCCCACGTGCAAGTGGCTCACCATACCCTCGCACCTCTCCATCACCCCCTCCCTCGGCCGGAAAGTCACCGGAACCCTCTTCGGCCACCGTCGCGGCCACATCTCCTTCGCCGTGCAGCTCCATCCCCGCGCCGAGCCCCTCCTCCTCGTGGAACTCGCCATGTCCACCTCCTCCCTTGTCAAGGAGATGTCCTCCGGTCTCGTGCGTCTGGCGCTCGAGTGCCCGAAGGTCTCGTTCTCGGCCGCCGCCAACGGTGGTCGGCAACAACACAAGAGACTCTTTCAGGAGCCTTCCTGGACCATGTACTGCAACGGCAGGAACTGCGGCTATGCGGTGTCCCGCACGTGCGGGGACCTCGACTGGCACGTGCTGAGCACCGTCCAGAGCGTGTCCGTGGGCGCCGGCGTGATCCCCCTTCTGGAGGATGGAAAAGGCGGCGGCGGTTCGGAGGGCGAGTTGATGTACATGAGGGCACGGTTTGAACGAGTTGTGGGGAGTCGTGACTCGGAAGCGTTTTACATGTTGAATCCTGATGGTAACGGCGGACCTGAACTTAGTATTTTTCTATTGAGAATATGATGTCAACATTCTTCACACAAAAAAGAACAAGACAGAATTGCCATTAGACTTTCTTCATTGAAATAGTTTTAAGGAAACAAAATTAGGGCTTCGGATTAAGATTGATGTATTGTTTAGGGTGATATCACTTGTTTGCTATTTTTTTTTTCAATTATGTCCATATATATATAAAGATGAAAGGATATGTGATTTAATTTCAGATCATATATATATAAAATTTTCTGCTGTGATGGTTAATTCGGTTAATTCATATAGGTTTTGTTTGAATGTCATACTTGATATGGTTTTGTCTTTTAATTAATGTGAGAAGTTTAACGATTTTTATATACGACTTCAAGGTTTCAATCTCAAGTTGGAGAGATAATATTATTAAGAACAATCATCACCGTATTTTAGATATTATTTATTTTAAAAATTGGTACTCTATCATGATTTTATTTTTAAAATTGACTCGATAAATTGAAAAAAGGAAATAAATGTATTTAAACTGTTTTTAATCTCAAACTTTTAGAAAATATGAGAATATATTTTCTACGTAACATAACAAGTTTATTAAGTTTAATATGAGTTAACTTTACAGAACTCGTGGAAGAGACTATTTCATGGTATTATTATTTATTCACTTTTTATAATGTAATAGTGTTGTGATTACAGTGACATGAAAGAGAGAAAAATAAGAAAAAAAGGTTAGACGAATTAGGTGTAGGAATAAATTAATTGGCTTAATCAATCCTTTTGCATGTGAAGTGAGTTTGGTGGCCTGCAACAGGCCTACAAATGCTTTTTGTTTTGTTTCTTATATAAAAGAGAAGAGAATAAATTACTATATACTCCTTATATACACATTTAGAATTAGTAAAATCGATCATTATATTTGAATTATTGTTCGTTTCAAAGTTGTATGTAATAAATTATTATCAGTTTTAAAACTCAGTAATTAATGTTCCAATTTCAAATTTTTTAAAGATAGTTAAGGTCAATTAAGGTATCTAAAACTTGTTCAAATTTTTTAAAGATAGTTAAGGTCAATTAAAGTATCTAAAACTTGTTGCGTTTTGGTTGAATGATAGGAAAATATTAAAGAGAATACCGTTAAGTTTAATTAATGTAAACATTTGTTTTTCTTAATTCAGAGCTTGAAGTATTCTCTAGATGTATAACTCTTCTCTCTCACATGAATAATGTCCCTCTCCCATAATTATTATTTTTTGAATAATCACTTTGATATTTCATGTGGTTTTATATAATGGAATTAAGGTTACGTCATGCAAGGAAGGAGAATAAAAGAAAATATGAGAAAAGAAAATGAAAGAAAAAGAGATTAAATAGTTTCGAAGTGTACCTATTTTGTTTCCAGAAAAAAATCACATAAGAAAGTTTTCATTTTCAAAATAATAAATAAATAAATAAAATAATATTACTGATATATTTATTAATCGATTTTTTTTATAAATGAAACAATTATTTTAAATTAACATCTTCAAATTAAGATTTTATTTTTGTTATATTTTGATATATATATATATATATATAATTATAAATTATATTTTTAAATATTGGATCTACTTAAATCAATGAAATAATATCACTTTAAAACTTTCTATTCACTCGTATACCAATCAGTATTTACTCTACATCGATCCTTTTAAATAAACAGACCATAAGTTACTTTAAAAATATTTTTACTATATTACGTACCAACATGTATTTTTTAACACACTCAACTTTCTTTTATGATAATATATATGTTAACAAAATTACACTTGGAATGTTTCTTAAACTAATTTACTTTTAATTTATTAACTTAGTTTCACATTCTTTTTCTTGTTATATTATCTATTACTTCTCCTTTTCCCCATATTTTTGTTTGTTGCTATTATTATTATTATTATTATTATTATTATGTTGTACTTCTGAAATGCCAATGTTCTTGTGATTGTTGTACTTCCAGGTCTCACGTGGGAAAGATGTGGCTGTAATTACAAAAGTGACAAAATGAAACAAATAATGTTTTTGTAAAACACAAATGGATCACGGCAAATCCATAAAAAAAATCATACGTATAAAATTTCCAAAAATAAATATTAAAAAAGTGAAATCAGTTTTGTTTTGTAGTTGAAATAAATTTAAAATGTTATTAAACGTCTTAAAAAAAGAATTGTTTAATTCAAATATGGAATCATACACAAATCATTTGTCTGAAAGTGTATTTTTAACAGTGAGATTGATGATAAGATATTTCATTTCTCAATCTATTTTTTTAATACGTTGTTTGACTTCTTACATTGATTTACCTTTTTCTTTTTTACCTTTCTTTCTTTTAAATTTCTTTTCTATTGCATTTGAAGATTCTTCAGATTTGAGAGTTTTTGGTCGATGTGATCTTGGAGTGAGGAGTTTTAAAAGAATTCACACTGTCTAATTTTTTTTACATATAACTAAGATAATCAATGTGTTATAATGAACACTTTATATTTTTTATTCGTTCACATAATTTACACTACATTTTACAAATAGTTTATTAAATAATCAAATGTTTACACTGATATTTTATCATCATGTATCACAAAGTACACATAGTTTCTTCAAGTTATCCATTAAACTTATTTGAGTTTATAGTAATCAGAACATTACACCTCTTCAAGCTAACTATACAAAATTACTCTAAATTATGCAATGATAAAGTTGGTTCATTGGTTAAGATATAGCTTCATACAAACCTAAAACATATATAATTAAAACACATTTTTTTTAGGTGTTTGTTAAACACTTTAAATAAGGAAAGAATAAAAGTGTATGTAAATATATTTTAAGTGACTTAGTCTTTATGTTCATGATGAGTTTCTATTTATAGGCATTAAGATCTATTATGACCTAGTGCTTGTGTGTTGTTCTTAGTGTAAGATTCCACTTTTATATTATTGAGTAAAAAAACATGTTTTTATCTAAACAACTATTTTAATCGTATTTAAATAAGAAATATCCATATTGATAAGTACGGGTAAGCGTATTGGCAATATTTAATTTTTTAAATTGGATATAAAAATAGAATAAGTATTTACATATCTGTCTCGTTCTTGTTTTTATACCTGATCTAATACTCATTCCCTCCGTTTTAAATTACGAAAACATATTTAATTTATTGGGTATCTTAACTTCTTTTTATCCTTAATTTTGTAACTTATTTTTAAGTCATATATTTAATTATTTGAACTTTATACAATTGTTATTTGATATTATATTTATACAATTATATTTGATATTCTCATTCGATTATCTAGTTATTCAACACTAATAAACTTCTACTTTTTAATCTTTTCGCTATATATCATTCAATTTAAAATAGTAGTGGGAATGTGCCTAAATAAATTAATCACCCCTTCCAATTCAAGTTTAATAAATACAATTAACAGTTGTGTTAAAACATAATGAAGAATTTTCCTACCTTGAGTAGTCTTTTCACTCAAATCAGATAAGTTATTTTAAAAAAAAAATCAAATGTATTCCTTAATGGAAAAATATATATTTAGTAAAATCATTTTAACTTTAGCTTTTACATTACCCTACAAAAAATACATGTTAATTAATTGGAGAAACTGAGATGAAAAACACATGTTAAATTCTTAAATCACTTCTCTTATTGGTCATGAAGCAATAAAAAATAAATTTGAGTGATAGAAAATCCCATTTCTGAATAGAGAAGTTGATGATTACTCAGACAATATTTTTGAGCAGTGAAAGCAGCAATGGAAATGGTTGAAAGTATTTGTGGAAGATGAAAAATTCCAGCATATGTGGAAGAGTGTCACCTTTGTGGCACACAATGTAAATGAATCAGATATCGATAAGATTCCAATTTATATGTCCACACCCTTTAGTCAACCCACAATAATTCTAAACACCTTTCTTTAATATTCCTTTTTAATCACTTTTTAGTATTCACAAAGCTATTTATGGAAAGCTTCTTTTTCATTTACTTTCTTTATACCATTGTTTAACACCTCTTCTGGCCTTTTGGCATATGGTTAGTTAGTCCCCAATTTATTTTTGTATTTGTTGGATATCAAGTTTTCAATAAGAGAATTACAATTTGAGCAAGATTCTATGTAGGAATTTTAAGGTTTGGTGAAATTTATGTTTACAATTTAATAATTCTTAAATTATTTTTTATTGATAGTTCGGGAAGGTCTTCTGCTCTTACATGATATAATAAGTTCAAGGATTTGTACTCGATTGAGATGTTGAAGGAATACATGTTGTAAAAGCTTTTTTAATACTGAGTTAGTGTTTAGTTTTGAGTAGTTGAATGTAGTAAATGCTTAATAAATACGTATATTGAGATGATGTTGATAAATCTATTTATATGGATGATTTGGACCTTTAGACTTGTGAGTCTATATTAACATGATTTTCATGGTTAACGTTCTCACACTATGTATGATTTTACCTTTAATTGTCCTTTATTCTTGTTATTAAGATGTGAGAGTAAAAATTGAACAACTTAATTATTTGTGGATAAGGAATATGGGATTTCGATCCGGTGTAGTATAATAACTAAATATTTCATTTAACATTAATATTAGATATAGTTTGAGTAAATTTAATTTTACAAAACTACTTTAAGTAATCGTAATAAGCAATTATTATTATTGTCAATAATATTTTAAGATGTATATGTTTAAATGAAGTTATATCTTTATACAATTTTACATTTTTATAATACTATATAAATTTCTTTATACTTCAACTTCTTATCAAAAAATTTAAAACTATATCAAGGTAGAACATAGTAGAATTTCAAAATACTTTCAATAAATTAAATATTTTTTTGTCCCAAAAGTTTTTTTTTCTTAATTCTACTCTATAATATTTTTCTGTCTTTATTATTTTATTTTAAATCTTCTAAAATATCTATTTTTGTTTTTGTTTTACTCCTCTCTAATATGTAGGTAATTTTATTTTAAATCCTATCAAATATTTCAAATCAAAGGGGCTAATTTAAAATAAAAAGTATTATATAGACTAAAATGAAAATAAAACAGAAACAAATACAGAAAAAATATAAAAAAAATAATAACATATATGACTATATTTCAAAGATTAAAAGCATATTTAAATTATATAATACTTATTTTCATTTCATCATCTTAATATTTAAATTTTAAAGATTTTAAATAAAAGATAAATATGATGTCATAATTTTTTTTATGAGCATGATTCATAATATAACAATTGTTCAAACTAACCTTCACCAGAAGAATATTAATTAAATTGATTTAATATGCATGTAAAAGAATACTCATTTAACTACGTGATCTTAGCACTGACATTTTAAACAAAACACCCTTTTTATAAATCATATATTTATTCATAAAATTTAACTTACATACTAATTTTAATAACATTTTTTTATGTGGCGAGATAGTGAACCCAAATACTAGTTGACCAAATTATTTGAACAGGTAATAAAATACACCTTTTTTTTTATATCCTAAAATTTAGTAACCTTAGGAAAATAATATCAATAAAATTATGACCTAATTAATAAAAAAATCTGTAATAATTATTTAATTAGAGACCTAAATTATTGGCCTCAATCGCTTAGCTATTGTGACAATAAATGAAATTACGTAAAAGTTGCTAATTGAGGAAAATAAATAACCAATAATGAACTAATACTATATAAACAATAACATGAATAGAATTATAGAGTTTTAATACATTGAAAAAATTAAGAAGGATTTTAAAATTTTGTTCCTTAGCTGTTACAAATTGATTTTTTTATTGACAAAAAATAATAATAATAAAAATACTTTAACGATATTTTAACACTTATACAAAATCATATGATAGGTTGTATGCAACACAAAACAGAAAAAAAAAACAAATTAGTAGATTGTAGAAATTGATGTGAAGCAGCATCTAATATACACTTAGAATTTGATTAAATGGAGATGGAGCATTCATGTGATTCAAAATTGAAGAAGATACATAAATTATTGGTTGAATGTTTTTGGTATGTTTGATATGATAAGTGAGAAAGAGGAAGGTTGTCTTGTCGGAAATATTTGATGAGATATTTGCAAGGCATAAATGGCAGAATTTCAAAGGTGATTTGAGTATGGTTATGAGTGGGGAAGAACAGTTCAAATAAAGACAAGTTGCAGTGTTAGTGTGAGGCAACCAAAATATTGCACAAGTTGTGGTCATATTATTCAGACAACATATTCTCTGTGTCCAATTAATGTGCTATTCATATGCCAAATCTATATCAGAGAGTAATATTATAATATGAATATTGCACATATAAAATAAATATTGTACAAAAATGTCTTTTTCTCTTCAACCATCTAATATATTTCCAAACATATATGGATAATTTTTTTTTAAAAAATTTAATAGTTTTTTAATATTATCATAATTTTCTCAATTTTTTTTTTATTACTTTTAACTTTTTTTAATTTAATTCCATTTTTAAAGAAAAAAGAATTAATAATTACTGCATATTGTTCATTTCTTCCCTTGATAACTTATAATCATTAATTTTGATGAAATTAACTATATTATTTTTAAAAAAATAAATTGAAATTTTAAAAAAATAATATAATAAAATTGTAAAAATAAATATACCAATGAGATAAAAAAATTAAACATTTATTTTAAGAATAATAATAATTAAAAAAAATTAGATTTCAATATATTTCACGTTAATTAAGAATTTCTTCCTTAGATATATAATTATGAATTGAATAATTTCGTATTGCAATTGGTAGAAGAGGTATATTACCATTAGCACTGCAACAATTCATGTAGTTTTAATGAGTAAGTTTGAATGGGTGAATGTAAGCTTTTGTAAATGGTATGAAACATATTTGTGAACGAGTACTTCACAACCAATAATGACATTAATCATCCACTCCACAAGACATTATATAATACAATAGATCTTCATTAACAATTTTTACACTTGATGGAACATATATTTGAAAACGTTTTAATAATAATAATAATAATGACGAATTTAAATGTTTGCTCATTGTAAGTGTTTGTATTTTTTAATTAATTATGTATTTTCATCATCATTATATTTATTAATATTTAAAACATCAAATATTTATATTTCTAATTTGATATTAGTTTTTAAATTATTGAATTTATTTAATTAATTTTAAATTAAATTAAATTAATTTGTGAGACTATAAAAATTACTTTTGAAAATTCAAAGATATCACATTAGAACAAAAATAAATGAGACCATATCTTGCATGACAAAAACCCACCAAAAAGTAATCCAACATTCTAAAATAAGATCTTGAACTAAAATTACTATTAGAAAATAAAGGTAGATATATCCCATTCCACTTGTATATATCATTATTTAAGTTGAAGACTAAACTGAGAAAACCCAAAAATACAAAAATGCAAGTGTATGATAGGTTACATTACTTGTAACAAAAAATAATAGGTTCCATTAGTTTCAGCTTGATGCGAGCACAATTTCCTCACCACAATGTCGTCAACCAGATGGACGATGTTGGGTAGTTGAGGCTTGCTGAACTAAAATATGAAAATCGTAATATTGAACAATCAAAACAATAGCAGTGATTGGTAATTCTACATGTACAATCTATGAAGTTTACTTAGTTCAAGGAATAGTTGTCAAAATTGACAGCACTATTCAGCTGTTTTCAAATGGAAAACAAAATTGAATCACAGAATTTGAGTATCACCCTCAGGTGTTTAAAATTACTTCTATTTGTTTGTTTCAATAAATTCTCTGTATTCTCTCTTCATTTTCACTCCAGAGACAGTCCTGTAAAACAATCATACCCATCAGTGATAGAAAAAGTTGATGTTTATATACTGGGATACCATGATGTCAAACCATATATTATATACTATAGATGATGCATGATAGAATAAGAGAGAAAAAAAATCAAATATTACTAACTTGAGCATCTCCTTATTTTTAAAATATTGCACACATGGAGTGCCCATTATTCCAGCTGCCTCTGCTATCTCTTGATCTTCCTCTATATCAATTTCAACATAATGTACATTCTTATCAAATTCATCAATCACCTGTAAAGGGAGATGTTTAAACATTAAGAAAATCAGTGTTCAAGTTAAGATTGAAAATAAATTGTGAAATATATGGAACAAAAGATAGTTGTATTTAATTCCTATCCAACGCATCAGATCAGTATTAATGCATTCTCTTTATATATCAATATTGACAGATATATAATCTGGCTGGCTACTCTCAGGTTGAGCAAGCAGAAAGTTGATTTTTAACACGGCATTATCGTATGCAAATACACATTAATATGCAATTTCGACTAAGCGCATGGAACCTTTTTCACAAGCAGATGAACCAAAAGTAGCCTTATTTAGTTTATTGGTTCATTGATATAATTTTTAGAGCAAATTAGCAGGCTGACAAGGGATAAATCGTGTAAAAAAATATCATATTGGCGTAGTTTAAGCAGAAACTTTGACAGACCTAAACTACCCATAACAAAAGACCAATCAAGTTACTGAGGCCAGCTTATATTCTGCATTGAAATTCTCTATCCAACGAGCTCAATCATGATTTTAAACCTAATTGGTCAAAATTTCATTAAATCACAGTAAGGCCTGCCTGCCTCATCTCATGCGCAGGGACATGTATAAACTTGATATAGGCGCTTATAAATCTTGTTAGAATAAGGCTCAGAATAGGCTTTATGAAAAAGTTGAGTTGTATCTACGTATACTTAGGGTCCTAGAGGTGCCTTTGTTGTTTTCTACTCTTTTCTCTCATTTTTGTATCTCATTACTTTACTTTTTCTATATATAAATATGAGAAAACGAGAGTCTTGTACAAGCTCTCTAAAATAAATTTTCTTTCATTTTTATTTTCTCAAGTTGGTATTAGTTGCAGGATTGGATATCAAGTTGGACAATTGATGATAGATGTGAGCCACATGGCCTTTACTATCGCTATCATCACACCATAAGTATGTGCATCTACGGTCTATCCAATAATGATTTATGCTTAATTAAGACATCCCGAGTTAACAAAAGTCCGGATTATAAGAATAAGGAGTTCATCCTATATAACTAGGAATATCTAGATTATATGTATTATCAAGAACATTTTTATTTATTTCTGTAACATATCTTTGTTATTAGAGAATATAAAATCTCATTTATTTATTGTATTGATTCCTTTTTCTCAATATAAATAAAACACTCATACTATCTTAGAAACACATAGTTTCAACTCAATGTTTCTTTCTTCCTTAGAGTTTAACAGTGTACATGTTGATAATGCATACTTGTTAAAGCATCATGCAGCATAGTTGCTTTGCTTTCTTTCTTTTTTTCAGGTTTTGTACTGACAAAAGACAAGATTGTGACTACTCATTCGTAGTAGGTGCTTATTTATCGTGTCACAGACTGAAAATACCAACAAGTATTAGGATATCTAACTTCGGGATTATGATATAATTTTTAATTCTCCTTTTTTCACATACCTTACTAAGGATTGGCTTCAATGTCCTACAGGGACCACATGTTGGTGATGTATATAATACACATATAAGCCTTGGACTTTCATGGTACAATTTTCGTAGAGCATACTGTCAAAGAGGAAATTACAAGGAAAAAAATATATTATAGTGCAGACCAAAGAATTAAATATAAAATGAAATATTTGGGCATCACAAATACTAAGAGTTAATCTCATTAGCATAAGCATCTGATAGGGAAGCACATACCTGCCCCTTATGCTTTGTAAGTGTAATGTCAAAGCCCTCATGAACGTCCCTTTCTGTTAGTTCCTTCTTAATCTCTTCAGTTTTGGGCTGTTACAAGTAATTAAATTGGAAGGTTGAGATTCACATTGGATTTAGTTGCACGAATCAACTGATTTAATGTAAAGTCTGTTTTCCTTTAATTAGTAATTAAGAATTTATATATAGTATTAACTAGCACCAGTTTTATGATGTCTAAAGCAATATAACTTAACTTTTGCAAAAGAAGAAATATTTGAATATGACTAGATACATAGTAGTTCGGTATATCATTTCTTCATATTTTCTCCCGAGATATGTCCTCCAAAGAACATTGGGAAAACCTATTCATAAAATTAAGGGTAGGTGGTAAATGGCTTCCTTGACCATGTCCATCAACAATAACTAGAGCCTTTCCCCACACCGACCATATTCAGGTAAAATATTTTAGAGTAAATTATTCATAGATAGCTCTTCAAATACCAAACGTGTTTTGTGTAATGATAAACAAAATAGAATGGCTAATGCACCTCAGGTTTTTATGTTCCCTGCATAAATGTTCTACAAGAAAACAGAGCCTACTTTGCATGCTGATGAAATGAGAGAAGCCCGCAAGATTGCTTGTGGACAAAAGTAATCCCGTGTAATTCAGTTCCAAAGTCAACTGGAACTACCATTATTCCCTCAAAATATCAGCAAATCTTCAATATGGATTATGAAAAATATCCGTTACAAAGAATGAGGAGTGAGGAGAATTAGAGCTTAAAGTTCTATTAATGGAAACATCTGTTATTAATAGAAATAGAAGAATAACTATAGGAACAGCTTAAGGCCTCTTTGTTTTAAATTGTGTAAAATTGATTTTGGTAAAATTAATATTGTGCCGTTGAGTTAACTTGGATTTGTACCCAAATTAATCTCAGCTATGATGTCACTGTAAGAGGAATTGATTCAGGGTGTATAACAAATAAGCACTTAGTTGAGTACTGTACAGAGAGAGAGAGTAGTTACAACACAAGGCAAGAAGAGAGAAATAGGAGGGTGTTGATTGTTTAGGAAGGGAGAAAATCCACGTCTCATGATTATAAAGACATGGGAGGGAGAGACAGTTCACCTGTGCTCAACAATGTTATTGATATCGGTTCAGCATCACCTTGTTATCAATTCCAAAATTGTTTTATCAATAAAATTCTTTTACTATCTCACTTCTTGCCCTGTTCTATAACATAAATTTAAAAGACTTAGTAAAGAAGATTCTATGACTAACTTCATTATCCAATAACAATTAGATACTTGATCTTTATTAAGTCATGTCAAGTTATCTAAATTATAGAGCATAAGTTTAATATACAAATCTTGCCAAAATTGCATCTGCTTGTACAGAATGTATGACTAAGACTAGAATAATAAAGATATATCAAATTGGTAACGTGATTTGTACACTTATATATACGGAAAAGAACAATAAGTGAAAATAAAATAGGAGTTCTTCAAAGTCAAATACCTGATGGAACTCTATAAGAAGATCTTTGCTCACAAGATATCTCTCAACTGATAAAGCTGCAATGCATCCAGATCCAGCAGCAGTTATAGCTTGCCTCCATTCATGGTCCTATAAGAATAAGAACTTTCTATAAATATACATACAACAGTTACTTTACTGTCTTTTTTCATACAAAAGGCAACATTGAATCAAAAGATAAATTCAGACAAAAATATTTCCGATGAATTTGCTTAGTCAAACATGTGTTCAGTTAATGTCTTAACAGCAATCATACTTAAATTAAGAAGGAAAAGGGTCAAAATTCTGTCCCCATAAAATAGCATATCAAATGCAGCCTCAGCATATGAAGTGGGTTGGGCAGACAATGTAGAACTTCTCAACAAACACAGAGATCAAATGATGCTATTGTGCTATGTTAAAGATTGATAAAATGGTATAATATTGTTAGAGATCTCATATTGACTAGAGACAAAGTCGATTTACATTATATAAGTGGAGACAATCTTCATCTTACAAACCGTTTTTTTGAGGATGAGTTAAGTTTAAACTCACTTCCTAATATAGTATCAGAGCTTATCCTAGCAAGGTTTGTTGGGTCTATCGTGTCTCCCGCTATTTCGCCGCTATCGGACAACCCAAAAATATCTAGTTTCACGCACGAGATGTTCGTGCCTTGGCGAGAGGAGGGTATGTTGGAGATCCCACATCAATTAGAATTAGGTCAATTTACAGTATATAAGTGGAGGTAATCCTCACCTTAAAAACTGGTTTTGTGAGAGAATGAGTTAAGCTTAAATTCACTTCCTAATAATTATTATACATTAAGTTATACATTATTTTGGGCAATGTGGTGTTGATTCTAATATGCGAGAACAATCAACTACATAAGCAGAAGGCACTCAATAGGATAGGATACCTGCACATCTCCAGCAGCAAATACACCTTCTACTGAAGTTTTTGCAGTACCCTCCTCAACTTGAACATAGCCAGAGCGGTCAAGTTCGACTTGGCCTTTCAACAATTGTGTATTTGGTGAATGACCTATGCCATAAAACAGCCCTTTTGCCTCAAGCACGGATTCCTCCCCAGTATCAACCTTCCGTATTAAAATGCCAGACATTTGTCCTTTGGTGTTGCTTACAAGGTCCACTGCCTCTGTATTGAAGTGCACAGTGACATTGGGATTGTCATACACTCTGAAACATTCGTGATAATCAACCTGTTAAACAAACATTCAGGGAGTTGAAAACTCACATACAAATTGTTTATTAGTAGATAATTCACCATCATAAAGAAAAGCTCCATCTAAACACAGACTAACAAAACAGCAAACAAAGATACATGATACAAATTCCATTTTTTCTTTCTATAAATTTTTTAAGAGAGTTAAGCAACTTCTTGCGTATCTATAGTCTAGAGAATGCCCAAAACCAGGTTCTATTTAATCTCTTCTTTAAGAGAAGCATTCATTTTTAGACCACCAAAAAAACTATTTTTATATGAATACTTCCACCGTGAATTATCTTTGGGCTCAGCTTGAAAAAGCTGACTATGATGTCATTGACTGGGCACAAAATTAATATTATATGCAAAATAAAAGTAAATACTTTTTACACCAAATATATTATACTAGAATGAAGATCGATAACCCCATAGCATGATTTCAAAACCACTATGGAACTATAATTTGAGAAGCAATCTAATATTATTCTAATATTTAGCCAGAAATGTAAAATATTTAATTCCCAAAATAAATTACATATCTTCCTGCATTAAAATGGTATCATAACATAATACAATTATTTTTCAAGCCTATAGAAACTACAGAGATAATGACAAATATTATCAAACAAGATATGCTTATTTTCCAATAATGCATTTTGCAAGAACGTGCTTGTGATCATGTAACTTTGTTTATGTCTTTACCTGGATATGAAGAGAAAGATGGACTGTGGTTTACCATAACTGAGAATAATTAAGATAAAATATTCCATGTCCTTACGATAATATTGTTTTCGTGTACACTAGAAAGTGAGGCACGGGCAAAACATTTAATCTACGAAATATTTTGCAAGTAGATTATAGTCAAAACAAACTTGAACTTGACTAACAAAAGGCCCACATACAAATCATTGAAACAGAGAATGCCTAAAAATTCACTTCAAGATAAAAGAAATTATCATCATGTGTATGGCAAGGAAAATAATAGGAACCTAAAAGTATAATTTATAAGTTGCATAACCTCAATTAAACATAAGATAGCAAATAAAGGACATATTGTACATAATAATACATATATAAAGGTTCACCAATACAGAACCAACTACAGACAATGATATTAAAAGAAAGATCTAATAAAGATTGTATAAGACTATCTTTCCCACAGGAGTAGCCTGGACGTGTGTGGGAGACATTGAAGTTAAACAATATGAAGTGTATACAAGTAGGTAATTATAAGGTTCAATTTATAGATTGTTCATGATACATTCAGACAATATTCACAAGCAAGACTACGACAAATTTTAATCAGACACACCTATCTTGCATAGCTTTGGAAGCCCTCAGTTGGTCCCGACGTACAAGTAAATGGACATGGCGAGCATATTTTGTTAAGTATAATGCTTCTTCTGTAGCAGTATCCCCCCCTCCAATGACAGCGAGAACTTGACCTTTGAAGAGAGGAGATGCTCCATCACAAATTGCGCAAGCACTAATTCCTCGGCTCCAAAACTCCTCTTCTCGGGGTAGCCTAAGGCGTTTTGCAGTAGCTCCAGTAGCAAAAATGACAGTTTGGCTCTTAACCTGAATTACAATACAATCAAGAAAATCTGATGTAATTACAATTACTTTTCTTCCAAATAAACACTACTAAAAAGATAATAAAATTAAATAAACATACAGGTATCGGAAGGCAGAATACAAGTAAATCAGTATCACAAGTAATGGCAATAATTTCAGCACATAGACTGTAAATTGAATGACGTTCAAGCCAGGACCCACATTAGGAAAGATACTCCGTATATTACTTTCAAAATAAAAGCTGTTACCAAATATGTAACCGAATTTGCACTAATTTAAATCCAAACAAGAAAAGCATCAATGGGTGGATTAAAAAAAACCAATTAAAATAAAATATATAACCTTGAAGCTTTGGGAATATCAATATGTCTACGCAATCATGAAATTGTAAATCAGCTAGTGAAATATATCACCTTACGTTCACTACTTCGGACAGTAAAAGGACTACTTTTCACATCAATAGCTTCAACATCTTCCTGATACAATTCTGCACCCCAACGTTCAGCTTGCCGTCTCATCCTAGATAAGTAGAAAATGTGAGAATTCCAAAGCTGGGTGACTAAAGTCAATTACAAAGTAGTTTTAACACCTGTCCATCAGATCAGGTCCACTTATGCCATCAGGAAATCCTGGAAAGTTCTCCACTTCAGTTGTAGTCATTAACTGTCCCCCAGGGACACCACCAACTTGATACCCCTCAAATACCACAGGTTTCAAATTGGCACGTGCTGCATAAATCGCTGCTGTGTATCCTGCAGGGCCGGAACCTATAATGACCACATTCTCAACTCCTTTTCCTGGGAGAAGAAAAAGGATGCCACAATCAACTTTTCACATCTATGATCTATCAATAACAAAAGAAAGACCAATAACAAGAGAATTACATTGTCACAAAATAAGGACAAACTCAAAGAAAATTCAATAATTACATTCTCCGTAACTAAAAAGACACCGGTATTACAATCAGACAAAACATTAAACCTCTACAGAGTCATTAAAGCAACACCAGCCAGAAAGGTCAGCACTAGCTTTGGGCCGAGAGAACTGGACTAATCGAAGAGTTTAACATGCATTGTCTATGTAAGTGTTTTTACATATTCAACCAATAAAAAATAATTGGTGGTATGACCTTAAAACAATTACCGTAAAAGTTAACAAAATTTCCATACACAGTGGTAGGTAACCTTGACATTGTCAATGCAATATTTACTAAGAAAGAAAAAAAAAATTAGTAATAATGATGATGATGATGCTGCCTTTATTCGATAGTCTAAATGACTAAGTGAGACTGTAATCAATCCCCACGAAGACAAGCCAGGACACATAATTAACAATCACACAATTCAAGCTTTTCGCTATAAAATTCCAAAACTACCTTCCAAACTTCAAGTGTTTGACGCCTCCATCTCAAATACTCGTTCTCGACAATTAAATACAAAGTATCAACCCCGTAGCTACCTCCCACCATCTTTTCCATCACCCAATCCTCATGACACTTTTTCCCTCACCTTATATCAATTGTTACAGCTTAAAACAAACCTTATTGACTAGTCTAAATGATAATAATGATGATGCCCTTATTGACTAGTCTAAATGACTAACTGAGACTGTAATCAACCCCCACAAAGACAAGCCACGACACGTATTCAACAACCACACAATTCAAGTTTTTCACTATAAAATTCAAAAACAACCTTCCAAACTCCAAGTTCTTGACGCCTCCGTCTCAAATGCATGTTCTCACCAATGAAATACAAATTATCAAACCCCGTAACTACCACCCGCCATTTTTTCCATCACCCAATTCTCACCACACGTTTTCCTCACCTTGTACTCAATTCCAATCAAATATCACAGCACAAACCCCAATCCTAACTACACAGCTGCCACTCATTAGCAATGCGAACTTATCCCCCACTCTAGCACCACCATCAATACTCGCTTTCATCCTTCAACTCCAATCCTCCAAAACCAACTCACAATTCCAAACACAACAAACCTCGTTTTCCCCGAACACCTCCAAAGCAAAGCTTAATTGAAAAAGCAAAACAACAAAAACAAAATTAAAGACAAATCGCATTGAATTCGCCGCCGTGAGAATACGGCCGCATTCACGGAAAGCAGTAGTAGTCGAGGCGAGAAAGACCTGGCGCATCGACGGAGGAGGAAGAGGAGGAGGAGGCGGCGGCAGCTACGCGAAGGGGTTGGGGGGAAGGGCGGGGTCGGATGGCCCGCCGCGAGTTGAGGAGGAAGAGACGGTGCTGCGGCGGCGGGGAGAATGCCGCTGAGGAAGGAGCGGCGACGGCGGTGACTCGGTGAGTCGGAACGGGACCAACTCCGAGTCCTATCTTGGTAGCAGCCATTGGACTCTCTGAGACCATACAAATTGCAGAAGCGACTTAAAACAGTTGGAGCGTTTCTCTTATGTTTTCTGGTTACTGGGGCGTGCAACACACGCGCTCCAACCAAATCCTTTCGCTGCAAAACCTTTTGGCTCCTTCTGTTAAATCGGCCAGAATTTTTGTTCTTAGCCTCCAAAAATTTTCCAACACTAAATATTCTCTTCTTTTTTTTCTCACTCGATATTTCAACTTTGCTTCAAAAAAATTTCTTTTGTTAATAAAAAAATTATTAAAAAAATATTCAATAACAATACCAATACAATTTTATTATTAATTTAACCTTCCAAATGTGATATTTTACTCTTTCTGAACTGTTCAATGTATTAAATTTAATTCCAAAAGAAAATTTTTTGGATAAACATGAACAACACGTCTTTCCGCTTGTTAATTTAACAACAATTACTTTCTTACATTAATGTATGTGTTTCTATATTTATGATCATCTTTGTAATACAATAATTTTATGCCATTCATAAATTATTATTTTAAAAATAAATAAATTGAAAAGTCAAAGTATAAAATATGGTATGCTTATTTATAGTTTTGGGTAAAAATTTAAATATGTAGCTAGTGAAGAAGAAGAAAAAAACTAAATTAATAAATATCATTTAAATATTCTTTGACTAAAACAAGCATGAATAGTATTAAATATGAGTTGATCTAGGTCACTTAACTTTTAATCTAAAAAATATTGGTAGATTAAAAAGTCAGTTTATTTAAAATTTAAACAATTCTTTTCAAATAAAAAATTCATCCATAAATTTCTTTTATATATTTTTGAAAAATTTAATATTAAAAATTTAGACTTCACTATTTTACATATGCATAATTAAAGATTAAAAATACACACCAATCATTTCTTAATTATTATTATAAAAAATATTAAATAAATAAAAAATTAAAATAATATTAATTAAATTAAATATTATTTTAAAAATTAAAAAATTATTAATATCTAAATTAGTTTTTATTATTGATAAATAATTTTTTAAATTAATATAATTATGAAGATTTTAGTTATAAATTTTAAAATATTGAATCATTTATTAATAATAGAAATTAATTTAAATATCAATATTTTTTAATTTATAAAATAATATCTAATATATTAATATAATAATTAATTATTTTTAATTTTAAAATTAATTATATTTAATGATTTCTATTATACTTTGAACTCCATGTTTTTCAAATTTAATACTTTTTCTTCATCAATGTTTTCAATCTTCAGGTTATTTTTTATAAAAAAAAAAAGGTTTTTAAGCTTTTTCGTGATACAATTATTAAATAATTAAAGATTTATTTTAACTTAATTTTACAACTATATGGTAGAAAGTGGGCTGAGCTTTTTTTAAATGATTACAAAAATTGTTTCTTTTTTCAGTTTAGTGTTGTTGGAATTTGTGATTGACCATATTAGATCAACTTCGATTAAAATGTTAAAAGATGGATGAATTAGTTAAAAATGAGACATATATTGTTCTATTTTTCGCTAGTTCAATAAGTAATTAAGTTCTGAATGCTGCATATATTTTGTATTATTCTATTTTATTATTGTTTTTTAGTTTTTAAATTGTAATCGTTTTTCTAAGTTACTTTTAGAAATAGTTGAATATTGTCATAGAAAGAATTTGTTAAAAGAAACTATGAGGTCTAAAATAGAAGAAGACAAAATAATAATAATAATATTTGTTCCAGTACGCCAATAGTCCTACATTGTTCAGGAGTTAAGTCCAATAACAACTTATATACTCATTCCTCTTTAAACCCACTGAAGCGTCTGTTAAGGATAAAATTGTGACGAAACACCGACATCCGAAACGGACAATATCTCATATGTGCGGTAATTGACCCTAATGATGCTATCTTTCAGACTTGAGGTCGAAACAATCAACCTAAAAAAAAATTTCACTTTAGCTAAATTATTATAAACATTGCTTCAAACTATAATATGTATTTAACCAAATCTATTAGTCTTGTCTAAGTGTTGTATCATTTTACATCTTCAAATAATTGAATCATACATTTTGTTAGCCAACATCTTTAAACTCTAAATAAACCACAAAGAAATATGTACAACACTAGTTATAAGTATTTTTCATGGTAGTATGAGAAAGTTTATTGGTGTTTTCTCTGCATTTCTTGAAGTTCAGACTACTATGGTTCCTGAGTTTTATGGAGTTATACATGCTATGCAGTAAACTCAAAATATGAGGCTTACTAAAGTTTGACTTGAATGTGATTCTACCTAAGTTTGTATTGTGTTTACTGCTATGATTAATGTTATGTTTTGTAAATGTTTCGTAATCGGTGAAATAATTGTCTTAATTACTGTGAGAAATTCAGGTTTAAGGTTACCCATATTTGTTGTGAAGGAAATGCATGTGCTGATAAGTTGACTAGTTTATGATTTATTCATAGAAAACATTTCATTGGTATAATAGGCTTCCATCTAGTCTATTCTTAGAATTCTTTATGAATAGATATAGTCTACCTATATATCGTTTTTGTTAGCATATGGGTTTTGGTCTATTCTTCCTATATTTTTGTATTTTTTTTTAATAATTTTTTTTTCATGTGATGACAGATGATTGTTGTTACTTAAGGTGTCAACTTAGGTGAGATGTCAAGTTGTATAATAATGCCTAACATAAAAGCTTTTATATAAAAAAAATATTGAGAAATGCTTTGTTACACGAATATCTTATGCAAAGTTAGACATCAAAGGTATATAAGTAGATTATTATTTTATCTTATTTTATCAAAGGAGTGAAATTGGTGAAATGCATTAAATAAGGATGACTCCAATCCATCCGCTAAACAATAATAATAGACATTAATTCAAAACTACATCAATTGATATCAATTAAACTTTTTTTTGTCAATTTCAGTTTAATTCTTTTATAAATTTTGACAAAAAAAACATAAACATGTATTAACTAAAAAAATATCAATATTATTTTTAAGTTATTGACCATGTTTGATATTTATTTTTATTTTTATTTGATGATAATTGAAGTTGTTGTTGATATACTATAACATATGCATGCCCTTGCATTTATTAAAAATTAGGATTTTGTATATTTAAGTGTAACCGAATGCTAAAGTAATAAACTTATCAAGAAAAAATATAGAATAAGAAAGTTGACTAACATACAAACAAAAAGACTCACAATAACAATAGCCAGTATCTTAAAATTTCGAGTTAAAGATAAGATTGTAATCTTTTATATAAATTTGTTATCCAAGAAGTTTTTGTTTAAATTGAAAGATGAAAGATGAAAGCTAAGAATTAGAAATAAGAAGAAAATAAAAAAGTAATAAAACTAAAATATTTTTGGGTTATAAAAAAATTGTTTCATTTTTATTATTTATATATCATTATTATTATATTTATAAAAAATATTTTAAAAAAAAACAACATAACTGATTATATACTCAATTATAGACCCAGTATGAAAGGAAGAATATTTAAACCCAGTTTTGCATAAAGTCACTTTCTGTGTAGAAAAACTGAAAGCTTTATGGACTTCAATGATTCAATAAACGAATATCAACTAAATTGGATGGAAGAAGTTGTTGGTAAGATATTGAAATAATATACACAAAACTTCATCACACCTATAACTTCACATCTAAACTACTTAAACTACCATTATATTCACTTAAAATATCTGTTTTTTAACTAACTATTTTAGTGTGATAAATTTTTTATTAGACTTAATTATTAAATAATAATTAATATAAAGATAAAAATAATTAGTTTTTATTATTAATATAAATTCATTAAAATAATTTTTAAATTGGTATCTAATGTTAATTACCACCAAATGAATGTTTGTTACTGATTACTCTAAATTCTAAATTAGTCTTTAATTAAAAATTAGTAATTTGTTTAAAATCTAAAATAGTTAATAGTTAAAATCTTGATAATGCTAAATATCAATTTAGAAATTATTTTATAATTTTTTATTAATAATATAAACTACAAATATTAATAATTGTTTGTTTATAAAATAGTGTATAAGTTAGTTAACTAATTATTTTTTGTTTTTAATAATTTTTTATAGTATTTAAAAAAAAATCCTCAAATTAAATAATATATGTTTTTAATTTTTAAATACGGAATATTTGGGACAAAAATATTTATTTTCAAGAACCCTTTTACTTTTTAAATAATAAATGAGATATGTTAAAATGATTTCTTTAGAGTTGGAGATTGAATTCATCCCAATATTTAGATTAAAATTATAATTACATCATTTTACTATTTCAACAACAATTATAATGCATTATTCTCATAAGAAATCAAATCCTAATAAAGTGGTATACAGAATAAATTTTGATCATAGGAACCTCACCAACCCCTCTTAGCATGTCTTTTAATTTTCAATTCACTAATTAATGTTCAAACAATTTGATATCTTATATAATTGGGTTTTCTTGCTGATAAAAAAAATTGGGTTTTCTTTATTTTGATTCTGATGTTGCAATTGCAATCAAATTAGTGAAGTTAACTTCACCACCTTATCGACTTTAAATTAATTATTGACGAGATATTATTGTGTATTTATATGCATTTAATATATATATATATATATATATATATATATATATATATATTGGGAGGAGTACACATTTTATCATTAAATTATTATTATTTTATAAATTTTATTATTGAATTTTTTCACATATTTTTTAATTAATCTTTTTTAACAAATTTTCAGAAAGAAAGATATAAAAAACGATGAAATATGTGAAATTAAAAAAAGTAATGATAAAACACACATTGAATGATAAAATTCATAAAATAATGATAACTAAATGGTAAAAATATATAATTCAATCAAAATATTTTTATCTATTAATTTATAATAGTATTTTATTTTTGTCATGAAAATATTTCACATTGACTAAAAATGAAAACAATTCATTATATATAAGTGGATGCAAACATCAACCTCATGAGCGTATGTCTAAAATTCTCATATATCTATAAGTAAAAGACTAATTAATTATAAGTTTTTCCCCTTAACTTACCAAAACACTTTTTTATATAATTAATTTTTAAAATTAACAATATCTATTTTAACTTTTAGCTTTGTGAATTGAAAAAGTTGTTCTATTTATTCAATTATTGAGATATTAATGTGGGTATCGTAATCAACAATTTTTCATAAGTTAAAAGAAAATGTAGTAAATATTAGGTCATCTTCCCAATGAAGAATGTCTAACTACTATGTACTTAATAACATTATAATAATACGTTGTAAAATGTAATGAAGATGAAATAAATATTTTATGATTTGAAAAAGAGTTGTGTGTAGTAAAGCATGTTGTTATATATTAAGAGGGAGAGAAAGGAGAAGAAGAAGAATAAGAAAGTCATGAACTGTGGAGTTCATCACCATCAACCTTCTTCAATCTCTTCTCTCACATCAGTCTCAGAAATGGAGGAAGAAAGTGAGACAGGGTTGTTGCAGTGTATGAGAAAATTGTCAACACCAGCGTTCTTGTTGAAGACATACATGTTGGTTGAGGATGCTTCCACCAATGATGTTGTGTCGTGGAATGATGATGGAACAACGTTTGTGGTGTTGCAACCTGCGGAGTTTGCTCGTGATCTTCTTCCAACTCTCTTCAACCATTGCAACTTCTCTAGCTTTCTTCGCCAGCTCAGTACTTATGTACGTATATTAATATCCATATCAACATCCACACTTTTAACACACTTCCTCTGTTAATAATTATTCTTTCACACATGTTAACAACACAATAAATAATATGCATCGCTTTCTCAATAAATGCATTAATTAGACTGGTATAAAGTACGTATAAAGTACTTAATTGATGAAAGTGAAATTAAGAGAAGAAAATTTGGTGTTAAAAGATATAAGAACATTAATGAAAACTTTAAACTTTAAACACTTAATTTAAAATATCTTCGGTCATTGAACTAGTGATGTTATAGGAGGGAGAGTATTGTTGATTATTTTGGTTGAATTTTATAATTTTTTTGTTGGAGATCTCATCGGCTAAAGGTATGTATATTTTATAATATATAAGTGAGTGCAAACATCATAATATTGAATTAAACTTAAAGTTTACTTTTTAATATGGTATCAGAGTAATTTAAAACCTATTATAGTTTGTTGAGTTCATCAGACCATCGAATCATCTATTATATAGTCCCACACACTAGTTGGTAGTCACACTAGTTGGTAGCCTCGACGTGAGGTAAAAGTATTGGAGATCTCATATCTTCTCCAGGTAAACACATTTTATAATATATAACTGCAAAATCTTACGAGTCAGTTTTATAAAATTGAGTTAGACTAAAAATAATTTTTTTAATAATTTTACTTAATCTTGCTAATAATTAACTAAGTCTAAGTCTAAGTAGACTCTATAATATATTTGAATCAATTAAAGAATGTGTATTAGCAAGTGTCTTAGAAGATGTGTTATTTTTTTTATTAATTAGAAAATTTGTTACTAATGAAGTATTTTTGAATTCTTTTTATATAACTAAAACTGTAATTATTTTGGAACGAATGAAGTAATTATATTAACAAAATTTTGAGTAAATTTATAACATTATTTAGTTATTAAAATTTAGAAATAAGAGTGAGTTGGATAAAAGTGAAACGTAGCTATCCATGGTTGGTGAATAAGTTGACCACTGTAGAAGTTTTTAGTGAATAAAGAAAATAAAGATAATTTTTTTTTGTTTCCATGAGTTCTTGATGACAGAAACATATTAACTGCACTTGTTTGACCTAATAAATTTAAGTTTGGTATCTTAATTAAAATATTAATAGATCAAAAGGACCACTGAAAAAATTGCTTCATATAATACTAGTGTAAGTATTCTTCTTCTTTGACTAGTCAAATTGTTATTTTAACTAGGAGTTTATAAATTTTAAATCTTATTATTATTATTTTAATTGCATTATTTTGTTCCATATTTTTAATTTCAAGTATTTCACTTTCATTTAATTAAAATGACTTCAGTTGTTTCACACTCTCCTTAAGTATGGACTTTTATATATGATAATATTGTTTAATAAAATTTATATTTAAAATTATTTTTTAACTAAATAACAAACTCTTCACATTCAAAATATATATTAAAATTAGTCGATATAATAATTAATTAATTTTTAAAATTAATTTTTATTTAATGCTTTTTTAAGTATACAGTAACCTTATAGATTTGTTCGTTATAATGGTGTTTGACAAATAAAATATATAATTTAAAGTTTTTGGGACAATTGTTTTGGTATATTTTCAAAGACAATTAATTACCTTTATTAATCAACACCTTACTTAGTTACTTACACCAACCACATGAGTTATGGTAGGTAGCCTCCATATTTATATGGGCAAAAATGACACAATCAAACTATTAGACATTATATTATATCTCCACCTTCTTAGATAACAAAAACTATTATATTAATAATTAATATTTTGTGATAAAAATATTATATCTCTTTCTTTAGATCATTTTTACTTAATAAACTAAATAATTAGGTATTGTATGTATGGTGTCAACAATATGATACTTAGATAATTCATTTTACAACTATTAATAGCTAACCTTGATATATTTATTAATATATTATACACGAGAGAAATGTATTAATATATTGTAGTGTTAGTGTCCTTAAAAAAAGAGTGTTAATTAGTATATATCAATATATTATTTATTATCTTGTTAGTAATATATATATAAAAAAAACTTAATCATGTCAATGATATACTTAAACTAAAATATAAAAGTGATAAAATAAAATAATAACCAATTTTATAAAATGAGATTGATGAAATTCATGTTCTAATAGGATACTAAAGTATTGCTGATAAAAAAAAAAGATATTAAAGTTTACTTTTAAATAATTGTTGTTGAGTTTATTGAATCACTAGCTATTGGTTCATGATGAAATCATTTATAAAATGTCTAATATAGTAGATTTCATGTTTGAGATAACTAATTTTAATAGTAAGATTAAATTAAGATAATTATACTTATATATTTATTTTCTTTAAAATATCATTTTACTTTGAAAAAACACACATGCACCAATTCATGATCCATATATAGGGTTTTCGTAAAGTTGCCACAAGCAGATGGGAGTTTTGCAACGAGCGATTCAGAAAGGGTGAGAAAGAACTTCTATGCCAGATTAGACGTAAGAAATCACGCGTGAGGAAGAGACAACACACCAGTAATATTGATGAAGATGAAAGGTTCTTAGTATCAACATTTTCTTCAGATTATGCAATTCTGATGGATGAAAACAAGCGACTGAAGAAGGAGAATGGGGTGTTGCACTCAGAGCTCACAACCATGAAGAGGAAGTGCAGGGACTTGCTGGATTTGGTGACCAAATATTCATGTGCAATGCAAGAAGGGGTGGATCAGAAGCCATTGTCGTTTCGGCTGAGATTGGAAGAAGTTCAAGGAGAAAGGTGAAGAAAATAGCCATATATAATTCAAAGCACAAGCATTTTTTTTCAATCTCATATCATTATAGATTTGTGATATTATGGTTAATATATTAGAGTTGAAAATCTCACGTCAACTAGATATAAAATATTTTATTGTATATAAAATGAATGTAAAACTTATTTTATGAATCTGTTTTATAAGATTGGGTTGAACTTAGTTCACATTTTAATATGATATCAAAATCATTTAGACTTTGTTTGCATCCGAGTGAATACGGTTCACTCGAATAAAGAAACAAAGATGTTTTAGTTTATTTTTGATGATTTAAACAGATTGAAAGGTGATAATTTGCGGGATGAGGAAGAAAAGTAGCCTCTGTACCATGCGAAGAAAGACCGCAAACTTTTGCCAAAAATTTAGACAATATGGTAAAATGTCAAAATTACCCTCAGTAACTTTTTAAACACATAAAATAATACTTTATATATTTATAATATAAATATAATAAAATAATTTTAATAATATAATATAATAGTAATAAAATAAATATATTTATATAATAATAATATAAATGTATTTATATAGTAATAATAAAAGAAAATAAACTAGTATTATAAATGTAAACTATGAAATAATAATAATA
>Ga0123342_1002947_pt1 | contig 27898 bp, 19 predicted proteins | sample Turbeawhitnodule_FD_89960 | JGI IMG/M metagenome (GOLD analysis project Ga0123342, IMG submission 89960) | Root nodule microbial communities of legume samples collected from Mexico - Turtle bean Mexico white nodule | ecosystem: Host-associated > Plants > Roots > Nodule | place: Mexico: Nepantla... | reverse complement strand
TCTCTCTCTACTTTTGTCTCTCTCTCTCTCTCTCTCTCTCTCTATATATATATATATATATATATATATATATATATATATATATATATGTTAGTATCATCATTTAATAGCATGTTTTCTTGAAGTTTGGATTAATGTGGTTGTTAAACTTTCAATGATTTATCTAATTTTCTTCTATTCAGGAACTAATATGACAGTATCCAACAAATTCAGGAATCAAAGAGACTATTTACTCAACAGCATTAAGATAATTTCAGGACATACTTTATTAATGCATCCCAAGTTTTTGGCTCCTTGTGCTCATAGGCACTAACTGCTGTCTCTTTACGAATTGCCCATGCCCACTTTATTCTTGTTAAGGTCGATAGTATGAATCAACAAACAAAGAAGGTAGGAAAAAATAATTATGGCTTTCAATTGTAGTTAGGTTATGTTTCTCTTTCATCACAAACTTTTATATTGCAGAAAATTGCAAGTAAACGTGGCTGTCAAGTCAAGGTCACAATTGTGGTTGTATGAATCATCAAAACCTTGACATTGCAACCACAATTATGGATGCAGACAGATTATTAAAATCGTGACTAACATTCATAACCAATATTTAGGACTGTGTATTTACAATAGCGTAAGTACTTTAAATGGTAGTTAAAACCTTTGCATGCTCAACACTAAGAAATTCTAATAAATCTCAAGCTTAAGATGTGTTCGTTAGATAAACAGCCTCAGTCAATGCCTTCATCTTGCGTATGCATTTACAATAGTTGCTTTATTTGGGAGGATTTCTACATGTATTTTGAGAAGGTAAACATTTCATTTGTTTTGTATCTAAAGTTGCAACAGTAAATACAGATGATGAGCATTGAAATAAAACTAAAATTCAAGAATTGTGTTTCTTCAGCTACCTAGGCACTTCATGGTTGGTAACTGCCATAACCTTCCACTACTGCAGGACTAGAAAGTAGAGGTTTGACAATCCTACAACTTTGTTTTATTCTTGGAAATTTTTTCCTATTCAGTTTAGAAACATTTCACAAGGGTGTTGAATGTACCAGAAAGTTAATTGTAGAGGAAATTCACCTGGGGGGAGGTACATAAACAGTGGCCATCAGTGCCTGGCAGATGTCATCAACATGTATTCTGGTTGTGTATTTTCGGTGTTTTCTCCTCTTCTGACCTTCTGACATCGGCTTCTGCTTGATTATTGTATCAATGGCACTAAAACAAAAGAAATTTTCAAAGCCAAAAGAGTATATATGCTAAATTGACGATTAAGTGATAGAGCATCTTGCCATGTAAACATAAACCCACGGATGAGGGTCTTATATTATCTCAAATGGGATATGATATGACATTTATTGAGTGGTATATCCTTAGAATGACAGATTTGAATTGATTACCATGGCATCTAACTCAGACAAGAAATTTCTAAGCTTTTACAGATCCTACAAAGAAACTGATGATAGAAAAATTAAAGTAAGAACAGGCAAGTACCTTCTACCAGGGCCATAGATACCTCCTAGTCGGAATAAAAGTGGTGAGATCCCAAGATCGTGAGACAAATGTGACCAGCCTTCTTCGGAACTTAACCTTAATTTAGCCAACTCACTTTCTGGGTTTGTTGGATAACTGTCAGAACATGATGCACACACTAAGAACCAACTAACAGAGAAGATTCAGAAATTTTGGAAGGCAAGTGATTTATTTAGTTACACTCTCTTACTCCTCATCCACCAATTCACCGGCACAGTCTCCATAGACACCTGCAAGATAGAAAGTCTCTCCATCACTCTGAAAGCAATACAGAAAAATATGTCTAAGCAGTAGCACAGTCTATGTACAGTATGAATATTTGATCCAATAGATAATGCAGCCCCAGACCGCATACCATTTTTTTTGAAAAAAAGAAAAGGGAAAGTACGAAACAATAAATTTATCACTTAAGTGCATGACTAAACCTTAACATTAATTTTAATGTAGACTCACTAGTTGACGACAAGTAACTCAGCCACTGAAGATCTGAATTTACTAACGAGCTTCTTAAAAGTTCTTCATGCTGGAGCAACTATAAATCAATACAAGATAATTAAAAAGGTGAAAAGTATAAAGATGTTACCCTCAGAGTACAAAAAGTACACAGAATGGTGACACACATATAACAGTTGTTAGTTACATTACAGTAAAATCATACCGGATCACCAATGCCAACAAGAGGGGGCACAGACACAAGAATGTGAGTGTAATTTTTCAGTAGCCTTAGGATATCCAGACTGCAAAACAAACACAACAGCAAAAGTCTTATCCATCAAGTGAGATATATCACATCCATATTTGACTCCCTAAAGATATTATTTACCATGAAATCCTCTTGGCAACTAAATATTTGAAGTTTTCATAGCATTTAATCCAGAAAGTCATATTCCACTGATACACAATTGTTAGGACTTGAGCATATAAGAAGAGTACAATAGGCCATCTTTGTAAGAACTATAACCAAACAAAACTATTTCATCATGTGGAAGAGCCTCATGACTTAAGCACCGATAGTTTATTCTACTCAATATGAAATTCCTAAAGCACAAATGTGCCCTTTATAGTTCCCAATTTGGACATCAAATCCAATTAACACCCACATAACTGTTAGTGATTGTTTCAAGATAAAATGAAAAATTGAAGGCAAAATTTACCGGTTGACTCACTCGGGGTGGTTTGCATCGAAAAGGTGGACATGAAACCCCATTTCCTGGAGCTGCTGCTTCTTCACATGGGTTGTGCAAGTCCCAGACACGACCCTACCAATAATCATTGATTCAATGAGACAAATTTTGAAGCAAAAAAAGTAAATATTGAAGGGAAGAGAATGTAATGTAACTAACCATCCCTGGTTGTGGAGTTTTCGTGCAAGTGATTGCCCCACGAATCCCATACCCAGAATGAACATCCTGCGGTTTTCAGACAACGTTGGGGATATCGAACCAAAACTTGTCCCATCATGATTATGAACATGGCAACGTTGGAGAGGAATCGATAAAGCTATTTCCATGACAAAATCTTCCAAATTACAGTGTTACAGGGAAGAAACATAAACAGAGATTGTAGCGTCAAATCTCTATATGATTATTAGATATATAATAATCATATAAATCAAAACTTTAGCTCTCACAGTAACTGTGACAATGATATTAGAAATAAAATAAATATCATAATCATTATAGAAATTTTTATAATAATGATAATGACGATATAGTAATTTTCCATGAATATTATATTTTAAAATATTACTAAAATAAATTTGAATATAAATAAATCATATATAAATAAAAATGAAAATAATTAATCTATAATATATATAATTTTCTATTATAATTGTTTTTAGGGTATACAATTTTGTTTCTATTTTATTCTTATTAATATTATATTTTGAATATTTCATTTATTTTCTATTTTTAAATATTTATTAAATAATTAATTATTCTTATAATTAATTTAAATTTTTTATTTTTAAAGTTAATTTACTGTCCTTTCGTTTTTAAATTTTAAATGTATGTGAAGTAGTTTATCGAACATAAAACAATTTATTAAACACTTAAAAGAGTTTATTAAATGTGAAACAATTCTTATGTGAAACAATTTACTCTTTTTTTTTCATATTTTTATCTCTTTTAAAATTATAATTTTTATTTCTTCTTATTATTTGATTGAGTTGTTATCTTTATTATCATTTAGTTTTTTTATTTTTTCTTTGAAAAAAATATGAATTTAAATAATAATAAGTTTGAACATTTTTTTATCCACATTTTCATAACGTATGAATTTATAGTTCTGCTTCATCATGCTTTTCAAAATATTTTTGACTGTTAGCAATAAAAAGTGGAAGCACAGTGCCATAACTTTTCACCAAACCCCAATTCTGCATGGTCAATTTCCTTTCTGTTGTCACTGCTCTTATTTTTTCAAATGTAAATGCAAGTAAAATTATTTGACTTTTAAGTTAATTTAAAAAGTTACTCAAAATCCTTTAATATTATTAAAAATATTTAAAAATAATTATATTTCTAAAATGGCTTTAATTGGAACTTCGTATCAAGAAAAAAAAAAGACTCAATACTTATACCTATGAGGTTCGGACGCCTCTTAAATGGTATGTGCGTGTGGACACACGTATCAAATATCGACACTCGTACGATATTTGTATGATACGTATCGATGAAGTGTCTAATTAAAAAAATATTTGTTAAATTTTTTACAATTCTAACATGGTTCTAACACAATTTCAAGAAGGAAAAATACATTAATTTTCTAAAAACTTATATAAATTTTTATTATGACTACAAAAATAAGTAACAAGTTTTTTTGAACCAACTATGAGAAACATTTTTTTGTTACAATCTTTATTGTCAATTTATATAATTCATAATTATATAATATATAGATATGTGTCCTTGTATCCTACATTTTAGATATTATACGTATCTCTGTGTTCCCGTATCCTACATTTTAGAGATTAAACGTATCTATGTGTTCATGTCCCATCAGTATCTGTGTCAGTGTTTTTAAGATGAGATAATTAAAGGTTTTACTTAACAATTCTTGTAATATTTGTTAAAGAAAAAAAAAAGCATGTTGAAAAGTATATGGGAATCATAAAAGATCTATTACTAATGCATTTTAAAAAAAAAACCCTTGTAGTTCCATAAATTTTTCTGGCTAACAAAAATGAGCATAGCTCCATATTTCATTTCATCTATCTGTCCTTGCATACATATAATAAATGTGGTAGTTGCACAATAATTTTCTGATAATTCCAAACTCCTATCTCCACTTATCATATGCCATTGCTTCACCGATATTTCTGGTGGCAGTTGTGTAAGGAATTCACCTTCATGTTTCTTTGGGTCCTCTCAAATTAATGTCACTCACAGAATCATAGTTGCAGAAGGTTTGAAATCTGAACCATATAATGCATATATGTGTGTGTATAGTACATTTGTTTATGTCAATTTTAGTAATAACGATGCACATTTGCTGAAACTTGAATTGCATATACATATTTTGCAGTGTAGAGAAAATGGAAAAGTATGTTACAAAGACAATTGTTGTTGGAGTTGTTTCATGGACATCAGCATTTGTTATAGTGAGAAGAATATTCCCCAAACGCTCTTTTGATTTCTGCAACCGTGTTGTGTCCACTCTCCATGCAACTTTGGCAGTGACTCTGGCTTCGCTCTCCATTGAAGATTGGAGGTGTCCAATTTGTAGTGTGGGATCAAAATCTTCACCCCAGCAGGTACTGAATTAACTGCATGTTCTTTAGGTAGAACAGAAGAAAAAAAAAAAAGTCAAAAAATATGAGAAGGAATATTTCATCTATTTTAATGGATTTGGCTGTTTTTAATTGTTTAGAATTGGCACTGATATGGAAAGTTTGAACTGTGATCTGAACAGATGCAAGTTCTAGCAGTGAGCCTTTCTTATCTCATTTATGATCTAGCTTGTTGCCACTTTGGTGAAAGAGTGAGTCTAGACAACACTGTCCACCATTTGGTAAGCATTGTTGGAATTGTAGCAGGTCTTTCCTATCAAAAGGTAATCATAAGCTCAAAGTTTGGAATAATATTGTTTTCACAATATCAGTCTATTTTTTTTCCGTATTGTATCAATGTCCGTATTAATGTCTGTGCTATATAGGATTAAACATACTTATGGTTTCTGAAAATTAAACAGTTTTTGTTTTGAGTTTTTGCCAATTCCTACATCAAAAGTTGTATACCACTCTCAGATTGTCAAAGCATCATTTTTCTTCTCAGAAATGCATTTTCTAGTAATCATTCATATATAAAAGTGTGTTTTGCTCCTTGTCTTCTGCACAAATTTATCTATTTTAATCTATTACTATTTGTTAAAAATAAGTATTAACATTTGGTCATCTTGATTGGTAGTAAAATTTTCGAGTAGTCGTTTTTGTGAATGTTCTCCATTTGCCTCAATTTCAGAAACCTTTTTGTTGTAACTATTGCTTTCTGTTGTGAGGATTTGATGATTTTTTGGCATATCTGCATACAGTGTGGGTCAGAAATGGTAGCAACAATGTGGATAACAGAGATATCAAGCCCATTCTTACATTTGAGGGAGCTTCTGAAAGAGCTTGGTTACAGAGATAATCCCCTTAATTTGGCTGCTGATGTAAGTAAAAACTATAGTCTATAGTCATACCAAATATTTTATGTCTGCCTTTAATTTTAGCAATGCCTTGTTAAGTAAGCAAAGTGTAAGCATTTATCTTAACCTCAGTTCGTATAACAAAGTAATTTCAAAATTGGATCTTATGGTTTTATTTTTCCTAGAAAACATTGAATTTGTTGAATGTAAATGACTTAACCTACTATTTATTTTATTATTTATTATGTTATTATTTTCATCTATAAATAAAGATCCTTATGTGTGTATTTTATACTAAGGATATCAATCTTATATTTAGTTTCTTCATTCTTAATAAGATGGTATCAGAGTCGTTTCGAGTTTATCCTAACGATTGTTATTAGACTTATTAAACTACTCGTTATCAGGTCGTTTTCTATCACCATAATATATAATCTCACGCACGAGTTGGTAGCTTCATGTGTTAGATACCGTGTTACATATCGACTAGATATTAAGATATTTCACGGTATATATATTTGTATGCTATATAAAGTAAATATATGAGATTTCAATTGGAGGCTAAACACTAAATCGAACCAGATTAAAGTGAAATGTTTTGAAATGTGTGAATTAAACATTGACATAAGATGTGTTGAAGCTGAGTTTGACGTAATGGCACAGATTCTATTTGCTGGCATATTTGCTTTTGCTAGGATGTTGGTCGGACCGTGTATCACTTACATAACTTTATCAGCTGACTATCCACTTCTCATAAAGGTATGACATTTTTTTTCTTTTGAAAACCAATTTGAAGGTAACTATGCTCACCTTTGCTTAATTCCTTCCATTGCAGGCTATGGCATTGGGTTTGCAGCTGGTAAGTGCATTCTGGTTCTTCAAAATTGTTAGAATGATAAAACGCAAATTAAGCAAGAGAGCATAAGATGAAGGAGTCAACCACAGCAGGTCCACAGCAATTAAAATTGTGAAGTGATGAGCGACAAAAAAGTACAGTAGTATGATTCAATCTATTAAATTTGGTACCACTCTGAGGTGGTTGTGAAACGCAGTACCACACGCCACAGTATATGTAACTTTCAAGCCCCTTAATAGCTAAATTTCATTGGTTTGTGTGCCTGGTCAACATCAATTTAATACATTCATTTTATGCTGGTGAAGCTTGGTGATTAATGTAAAATGTACATATTTTACCTTTTACGCTGGCTATAATGACCTTATAAAAAATATATTATAAGCAAAGTACGTCCAGAATTCTATTCAATTCCAACGAACACTAGCACGAATCGATCATACCAAAAAATCACCCTAACCGTTGCAAATTGAGATTTGTCAATGGGGTTTGAAGATTTTTCAAGAGTTATTTTCAATAAAACGGATCTATATATTATATAATTATAAATTATGTAAATTCATTAAATATGTTTCAGTTGTTTTAACAAAAATATATTTTTCATGATTAGTTTAAAAGATTTATTTCTTATTTTTATAATCATAATAAAAATTTATACAACAAATTTAAATTTTTAGAAAATTAATGTATTTCTCCTTTTAAGTGTTAGATCTGTGTTAAAATTATTAGAAATTTAACAAATATTTTTGAATTGGACACTCTACTCATTCGTGCTCTACGAGTATAGTACAAGTGTTCGATACTCCATTAGAGTTTCCGACCTTCATAGTGCCTAACACACCACTTCCTACATCCATTAAAATTTCAACTCAGGTGCAAAAAAATATTTATATGTAAAAATGAAACCATATAATAGAAAGAAAAGATGTAAGAAGTTTTTTCTTTCCACCAGTGTTTACACGGAAGGTAGAGTACACAGCGTAACACTCAGTTCACCAAGGCCCCAAATTAGTATAATAACTATAACAGCAGCTTAGATAGGTGGATTGAGGAGAAACTAAATTCCAAACTTAAGATTAGATTGTTGCAATGAAGCACCAAATCAGATTTATTGATCAAGATTGGAAATTTCACTCAATCTTCAACCATAAATGGAGAGACGAACAAATTCAAAGATCGGTGATATAAATAATGTATAGCAGAATCTAAAAAAAAAATTCAATGAAAACCTAATTGCACAAAGAATTTGTGACTCAAAAAATGTACTGCCTAGATATCCATGACTAAGAATTTTATAACAGCACTAGTCTTTGCCAAAATCAGCACTGTAGGGAGCACTGGATTCAAGTTTCTTTGCATCGTTCAGTTTTCTAACAGCCTGCGCGCCAAAGAAAGAAGTCATGTTATGGTCCAGTGAGTGATGAGGGTGATTCCCTTGAACATGATAACTAGATAAAAAAATAGTTTCCCTCAAAGAAAGAACTCACCTTCATAAAATCTTCATGGATCACATAATCACGTTCTGCACGAATTGCTGCCATTCCAGCTTCTGTGCACACATTGCGAAGATCGGCTCCATTGAAGCCCTGAGCAATTTGCAATAACAAAAACATCAAACGTGCTCTAATTATCAACAAAAATAATCCAAACTGAACTCACCTCAGCAAGCTTAACAACGGCTTCATAATCTATGTCACCATGCTTAGCTATCCCAGCAGCATGAATCTTAAGAATTTCCATCCTAGATTGTTCATTTGGCAATGGAATCTCTATTTTTCTATCCAATCTTCCAGGACGCAGAAGAGCAGGATCCAGTACGTCAGGACGGTTTGTTGCCATTATCATTTTAACCTACAACATCCATTGAGACAGCAATCATTTTTAGTGAGAAAAAATTCACAATATAAGAAGCCACATTAATTACAAGGTCGCTATACTTTACATTTTATGTAAATTGTATCTGACATAAATGAAAGAAGCATGTCCTAAATATGACTAAATGGCAATAAGAAGCAAAACATACCTTCCCAAGTTGATCAAACCCATCGAGTTGATTAAGCAATTCCATCAGTGTTCTCTGAATCTCACGATCAGCACTTGTTCCCTCACTGAAACGACGACCACCAATGGCATCGATCTCATCCATAAAAATGATGCAAGGCTTAACAAACAAAAATGGAGATTCAGAACTACATTCCATTTTATTATACAAACAAATAGGAAGAAACTTCATTCAAGAATCTACCTGATGATCTCGTGCATAACTAAACATTTCTCTAATTAACCTGGCACTTTCTCCGATGTACTTATCAATTATTGCACTTGAAACAACCTACATCAGTATGGAGGATAAGGTACATTACATTTAAGATTAAAGGAACACTAAAAACACAAAGAAATTCAGGAAAGAAACAATTCTGACCTTCAAGAAGTTAGCATCTATGTTACTGGCAATTGCCCTAGCTAACAATGTTTTACCAGTACCAGGCGGCCCATAAAGGAGAACACCCTGGGAGACAATAATTGAGAAGATACTAATCAGATTCAAAATTAAATATAATGGCTCATCAAAGTACACTACTGCTAAAGAACTTTTAGATAGAAACTTAGGTGACAGTGCTGCCAAAACATGTAATAGAGGTCACAGACCTAGTAGTACAGTGAAAAGTAATCACCTTAGGAGGTTTAATTCCGACTCTAATGAAGATCTCAGGGTTTATCAGAGGTAGCTCAATTGATTCCCTCAATTCTCTTATCTGATCAGATAGACCACCAACAGCGGAGTAACTGATATTACCAGGATCCTCATGCACCATATTGTAAACTACCGGATCAACCTGTCAATTCACAATAGATCATTCATATTGACCATCGGGCACAAAAAAATAGCAGATGACTTTCAGAAGGAAACCAAACCAGATAGCCCAAAGGGCACAAACTTCACATTCACCATATCAAATAAAAGGAGTAAACCACAAAACCTTACCTCACGTGGAAGAGCTCGCATTATGGTTAGTGTTGTCATATCAAGAACCACTCTCGTACCAGCAGTCAGTTTTGTCTTATCTACTTTACTGCGGCAACCAACCACATACCTAGGTCCACTGCTTGCCTTAACAATCACTGAGAGATATCAACAACGAAAATAATAATCAACATAGGCTTAAGTTCACATCAACCAAATAAATATATTATCATCCAGAATGACTAGGCAAGGGTTTTCACATTTAAAATGAAACATAAGTTTGTGTTCATAATCTCAATATACAATTAGAATATACTATGAAATTGAATGGCGAAATATCATAACAAAACACGAAAGGAAAAAAAAAAGATAGACTCAATACAGCGTTCATTGTCGAGAGGCCTGAGAACCTCGCCAATGATCTGTCCAACGCTCTGAAGAGACTTCAAATCATCTTCTGTTTTGTTGAACTCTTTCCTCGAAGCACGCAAATTCTCTCTGACTGCAAACAGCGTATTAAAGCCAAATACGTCAAAATTCATAACAACAAAACCCTAACCAATAGGAACATGGCAGCATCGCGAATAAACAGTGTAAATGAAAACCATAGCGAATTCTAAACGCCTCTGAGAATCGCTAAGGGAGTGAAAAAACGAACCCGATCTCACTCTGGATTCCAATTCCTTGTGCTGAAGAAGTTTCTTACGGTACTCGGCGACCGCATTACGACGTCGTGTGGCATCTTCAGTATCAGTCATGGTTAGTGTTATTCGCTAAAAGCGAAATCTGAAATCGGAAAACGGGATTGAGAAAAACGATGAACTCTGTTGTGAATGAGAGAGTTTTTTGCCTTAAGCCCTATTCTCTGTTTTATAGGTTGCTATGGATTGCTATTCAAGTTATCTACATTTGCTCTAATTTATTTAAAGCAATTTTTTTATAAAATCTTTAGAATATTGGAAAAGTTTTTTATACTATTGACTTTTATTTGTAATTAATTTTTTTATTATTAGGTAATCTATATCTTTTTTATATTAGATATAATTAACAAAAATACATAAGTGTATTTTCACATTTTTATTAAATTAAATATATAATTTTATAATTGTTTTTTTTTTTTTACAAATTTGTTTCTATTTTATCTTTATATTAATATTTCATTTTAGTTATTTTGTTATTTTATAATTATTTAAATTTAAAATTAAAAAAAATATATTAAATTTGAAATACACTATCTTTATTTAAAAAGAATACTATTACATTAAAAGAAGTTAGCACATGATAAATGATATATATTATAAATTATGTAATATGATATATTAGTTATTATAACTACTCACGTGGATAAATATTTACATATTTTCACACTTGATAGTTTTATCATTCATCTTTAAATATAACAGCATGGGATGTTATATCAATAATTTAATCTTTTATTTTATTTTATTTTAAAAAACTTCATGTCAATATCATAATAAAATTTGACATGTAATTTACGTGTATTATTAAAAAAAATAAAAGAAATATAAATAAATATGGAGGGACAATATAATCTTTTTCATTTTAATTTTTAATATTATATAAATCATACAAAATTATTTAAAACGATATATTTTTTCATTATCATGTGTTTTGACTGATACCAATATAATGGTATATCAATTAAAAGGACTATTATTTCATACTCACTCTTTATATTATTTCAATTTTCATTAAAAGCACTTGTTTAAAATTTCACTTTGTACAAAGATCTTTAAGCAAAATATAAATTTATTTTGCAATGTAATAATGGATATAATTTAGCTATCACATTATTAAATATTCTTACTATGGTATTACTTCTAATTTGAATAACTTTATTTGCACACAATCCTTTCATAGGACAATAACTCTGAACATAGCTCATCAGATTAACTTAGCAGCAACACACTCAAACCCTCTTAAGTGATTAAGAACATAACTACCAAAGATCAAACACTTTCAAATTCTTTCCTTCTTTGTTTAGAAGGTAAAACTATAACACTTATTAATAAGTTATGTAAATATAACTATATTACTTAATTTTTTTTATATAAAACTTTCATGTTAGACATCATTAACACGAATGTTCCGTTACTGTTCCGTATTCGTAACGCTGAACGCCCCGTATTCGATACTTAGTTAATTAAGTATGCGACAATTTTTCCTAACTTCACCATTGAATCCAGTGAGAGGGCGAAGGTTCCCCATCTTGATCATGGACATGGAAAACTGTTCAAAGAAGAGACTCTCATCTTGGGCATATTTCTTGACCAATCTACGAGTTTCCTTAGCATTTCCAACAAGAAGCACTTCATCTGAATTAAGAAGTCCTTTCCCCCTAAGTATGAGTTTGAAGTAGGTGTTATCAAACATTCTTGGGGAGCCAAAGTCCAAGGGAGAAATGAAGTTGTCACCACCTGATTTTGGGCACATTGTCTTCAAATCAAAGTAGAATGATTTTTCTAGATTCTCATCTGGTTGGTTGTTTCCCTTTTGGTTGTACAGTCTCTGCTTGAATGTGGCACATCTTGCCACCCCAATGGTATGTGCACCTGCATTAGAATAAAGTGTTAAACTGTGACTCGTGCATTACTGGGAAATATGTAACAAACATAGCATGATAGCATGGATGAGAAGTTGAAGTTCCACCTGAGAGGGCAACAAGGTCTGCTTCATCAAGGCCTTGACGCTTGAAAAATGTTATTAGACTTTCAATGGTGGCGTTTGGTGGAGGAATGTTTTTGTTTGACCCTCTTAGGCTTGCTGTTTTTGAGTCTCTTCTCCCTAATGGGAGTTCCCAGTTAGGTCCTCCACTCTGTTGAAAAGAATCAAACAAGTTTCAAGATCTCACATTTTTCTCAATGATCAATTCACTGCCTTTAGTTTAGTTTCTCTTCTAACCAAGTTCATATATATTATTCACATCTTTTGTCACTAGATCAAACCTAACACATTAAGATTTCTCATGTGTTAGACAACATATCTATATTATGTGGATAATTCTGAGTTGTCTCAGTATGAGTGAAGTGTGTTCACTTACAAGAACAGTAGAGCCCCTAGCAGCAAGGGCAAGAATGTCTGCACAGGATACAGTCTGAGGACATGCTTCTTCCAACCTAGACTTGATTTCATCAATCACTTCAAAACCTCTGACAGAGTTTTTGTTAGGGCCAGAATTTTTTTCACTGACTATTCTTGTGCTATCATCCAACAAAATTGATGCATCACAGCCCTGCCATTCACAACAAAGGAACTAGAAATCTTAGACTGTCCACCTATGAGCATAAAAATAACAGTTTTGCACATGAAGGAACCAGATAGGAAGAGAAAATAGACAAGTATTTGATAAGACAATATGTTGTAATAAGTAATTTAACAATAAGTAATATTTTTTTTCATGTGATAACAGATTATTGTTGTTATTTGGAGTGTCAGCTTAACTGAGATGTTAAGTTCGATAATGATGCATAACATCACCTTTATATGAAAAAGTACTCTAAATAAATTGATTTTGTTTATTGTTAGTGTTATTGTTTGAAGAGGGCTTTTAGGAGAAATGCAATATGAATTCACCTGCACAAAACAATCATGAAAGTGAAGTCTAAGAAGAGAAGCAGCAATTCTCATGTCTTTTGCAATGGCCTTCTCCAACACTGACATGACAATTTCATTAGCTTGGGGGCAAGAAAACTGATAGAATTGAGGTGAAAGGCCAAAAGATATCCCTCCATGATGATCACCCCAGCCAAAATGAAAGCCAGGGTGACCCCAAGAGAGTTTAACAGAGAAAAAAGCTGTTATTGTCACAAGAAGAGTGACTTTGAAGAAAGTCATGGTGACAAGACAAGTGCAGCAACTGAATTTGAGAGCTTGCTAATTTTGATGATTGTATGTTCCATTGAATAGACTAGTCTGACATATATATACTACTCAAATTTCGAACTAACCAATCTTTTTACCAAATCATATAATGTGGGAAACCAAGCCTTTGACTGTTTCAACAATGTATATGTTGTTGTGTGATTGCACTGCTTCTGATGATGATGCATTATTTAGTTTTGACAGTGGTTCTGGTATTACCTGCTCCTGGACCAAATCAAAACAGTGCAGAATTTTTTTTGTTTATGTATATTTTCACATTATATGACGTAAATATGTAAGCTATATCGATCTGAACTCCATAGTTAAGAAAAACAAATTATATTAACGTGACCAGCTGAAAAATTTCATATGTAACACTCGTATGACATGAATCGATGGAGTATTCAATTTAAAAATATTTGTTGAATTTTTTATAATTCTAACACGGTTTCAACATAATTTTAAAAAAAATAAGTAAATTAAGTTTCTAAAGTTGTAATTTATTGTATAAATTTTTAAGAATCAAACTGTGTCGTGTGGAGATGATATGAAAAGGTTGTTGTATGTGTTGAAAAACTGAAACATGAAAATATCTGTCTTCACTGAACCGCGTTATACGATAGAATAGTTGCTTTGTTTTTTTGGTTTTTTTCTCTTTTTGTTGTTCTGATACAAGAAAAGAAAAAGATGAATATGATTCTTAACACTCTCGGATATGATTTCATACGCGCATTGCTTAACTGAATATCTCATAAGCTTTTCTTTTCTTCTTTGAACTCCAAGAAACTGCATAGTTTTCTTTCACATGACACTTACATTACATCACTGCCAAACCTTGAATGTCAAAATCTTTAGAAAAAAATCTCTTTCCAATTAATTTTTCATCCATCCCAAGGAAAATATATTATATTATTAAAGTGGATGTAATTTATTTAAGAGTTTCAGAATACTATTTTCTTTTTAAAATTTCTCCCTTTTTGTTTTGATAACTAACAAAACTATTTTTTTCTAATTATCAGACTATTCTTAAAAACAAGTTATCAAGTAGTTCTTTAGATGTCAAAAGATAATTTTCCTTCTTACTAATTGCCTGTTGGTACTCTCAACTTTGAAATTATATAATTTATATTAGACATTATGAACTTAATTTTACTTTTTTAGTTATAACTTATAAGAGTATTAAATGTATCAAAATGGGTTGAATCCTTAGATTAATTGGATTCATAAGTTCGAGTCGAATTAAATTATAAAAATTCAAATATCATTAATGGTAAATTCCAAATAAGTTGAATTATAAAAATTAAAATGTAATTTACTGTACGTTAAATCAATCTGATTCACTTAACCATGAGTCAAATATGTTCTGAGTGAATTATAAATCATTTTTGTAATAGGAAAAAAAATACAACTTAAAGAGATTAGAACTCTTAATATTAATTAAATACTTCAATGTTAATATATATATATATATATATATATATGTATATATACAAAAGATTCATATAAAAAAATGTTCCCAATTTTTCAATTGTTTAATTTTATTTTTTTTATTGTCACCTAATCTATATTAGATTAAGTTGTAATGAAAAATAACAAGCTCAATATAAAGTAAGTTAAGTTAAGCGGAATAATTTTTAATTCAACTCATTGGAAACTAACCCAAGTGATTTAACTTTATTCCGTTTGACACTCTTAAATAGTCTTTCCTCGAATATTATGAACTAAAAAAGTTATTTTATTCTATTAGCTTTTTGTATTTAATAATATTAATTTCTTCCTTGTAAGGAAATATATAATTATGATTGAACTTGGAATAACCACTCTAGTATGATTCAAAGTAGGAAAGAGGAAAATTATAGAAATGAGTTCATTAACTACCTAGTATCTTTTTCTAATAATTTAGTGATTGAACACATTTTGAAACATATTTTAATTAATTATTAATTATATATATACATATATAATTAATTATATAAATCATGATTCTCTAAACTAGGGGAGGAAAAATATGTTTGAACCCATGAGCTAGCTCAACTCACCATACGTACGAGACAACAATTGGAACAAATTTAGTTTTTTTTTTTTAAATTATATCGGTTAACATTTTTATTTTTTTAATATTGAAAAATGTTATTTAATAATGTTTGAATATGTTTAATTTATTTGATTGCAAAATTGTATAGATTCACACTTTAATTTTCACTTCCTAACTTTATATTTGCAATATAACTTGCCAACTATAGTTAATAGTTAATGTTTGATGAAATATGTGAATATCTTAATTGTACAATTATAAATACACAACTTTGAATTTACTGTAATAAATATATGAAACAAGTTGGCACAAAACATACTTAAATAAATGAACCTATCTATTGCATGAACTCATGATAAATTGAGTCATGTTACAAATCTTAGCTTACCAAAACGTGAACCAGTATGAATCGACTTATTTTACCAAAAATATATGCATCCTTTCACCTTTTCTAAGAGAATAGTTGTCCCACACATTTAAGGTGTGTTGTAGAAAATAGAGACCCCGTCAGATCGTTGCTCATATGTTCTATTATCATTCATATGCATCAAACTTTTCTATTTAAATGCAATAAGCTAGTAATTTTTGGGTGAATCCGGGGTATTCTTGGTCAGGAGCCAAGGATTAAAGCCTTCGTATAAAGAGTTGACATCCCTATAACTATTTCTCCATACACATAGACCTAGATATCAAACATCTTACTATGTGCTTTGAGGGACACAGTTATTTGTCATTCATGTTGGTGCAATATGGTAATGTCTTGGGAATTTACAGAGTATAATGTCTTGATAGATAAATAATATTTAAAATTAAAACAAAGAAGCAGATGGATATGAATTATCTGATGTTTGTAGGGTAACATGATATGATCACGTTAAAAAGAGAAAGATGCATTTTTATGAAATAAAGACTCACTTGTATTTCTCTTTCAACTATACCCACCCTGTCATATAACCAAATAACATGAAAGAATCCAAATTTGAATTGGATATGAATGGCTACTAACTGTAGTTGTAAATACATTTTGCATTGCCACCATTCTTTTTTACATACATATGTACATGTTATGCAGCAAAAGTAGATATATTAAAGAAAGTTAAGGTCGCGATACGCACAGTTGCCTCATGGGTGTGAGCATTCTTGCAAAACGCAGGGGCACGTGTGCCTTGATATATGTCCCTTGCTCAGTATATTCCTATATAAATTAAAGATAAAATATAAGTTCAACGATAGCATACAAGCACGAAAACCATCATATGATGAACAAGGGAAACCAATTCCATAATTGGTTAATGGGCAAAAGTATATATTACTTACAATTTTTTCTACCATTCCAACCTGGTGTATGGTACTGAGAAGGTCCCCATTTTCAAATGGGACCAAAGCTTCTACCCAAACCATGGAGTCCTGTCAATGAATAGATTTATTGGCAAATGTAAATAGTTCAAAGTTCAAACAAATTGATTACATGGTATCAAATACTAAAATGTTATGTTTTGAATTATATTCAGTTTGTTTTCAACTTTGTACCTTTAGCCTGTCTTGAACTGCATTACAAAATTCTTGCAAACCATCACCACTTATAGCAGATATGCATACAACATCATCTCTTTTTTCAGCTTCTAGCCTGAGTTTATGGGGATCACTAACTTTATCAACCTGCAATAAGAAGTCAGATGCACCAGAATGTTTAACCTGGAGTTCATGACGTACTATATTCAATTTTGGGTGCTCAGTTAAGCTTGTTGATGAAGAAAGAAAATGACCTCAGTCCTTTAAATAGCACAAATTACAAGAGGAATTTCATTCAAGTGAATTGATCAAATTTTTAAGAAAGAACCAATTTTAAACTGAAAGCAAATCATTGAATCCTTATTTAATCCATTTTGGTTGTATGACTTACATCCCAGTATTTGATGATCCTAATCTAAAATGACGGGATAATCAGTGCAAATAATAAAAAAAAAAAGACAAGATATCAATTAAAGAAAAAATGCAAATGAAAGGAAAACGTAAGTCTAAGATTAGAAAAAGACAGGATATCAATTAAAGGGAAAATCCGAATGAATGGAAAACTTAAGTCTATGATTAGAAAAAGACAATTGAGGTAAAAAAAATCTAAGATTTTAAGACACATTTCCTCTGGTTTTTATAATGAGTCAACTATCATTAAAAGCTTAAGTTGTTCAATGCAGACACGTGAATATAGTTACAAGACTCCCCCCAAGAGCCTTTTGGGCGTGACGTATGGACATTGCATTGACCCATCTACCTTTTGTTCAAATTCAACTCTTGTTACTTTTAGAATTAGGGTAGTAATGATCAACTTCACGTCCACAGGATCTTGGTCATTAGAGATTTGATACCATATCCGAATCAACTATTCCAAAAAGCTTAAATCATTGAGTAAAAGCACACAAATGATTTTATAACGATAACAATTTCAATAAAATGTTAGTTAACCACTCCAATTTCAATTGTTTAAATTTTCAAGTTAGTCTTCCACATAACTTACGTCACTTATTACATCCCGATTTGTATGATTGTTGGAACAATTTTAAATTTTAATATTCTTTTGGAAACGGAAATAATTTACAGTTACAAGGATATAACCATTTTTTTATTTAAAAAAAAAATACATTGATAAAGAAACACACACAAAAAATCATTTACTCGAAAGATTAAATTGTAATTAAGCAAATTTAGAATAGACTAACGTCCTTAAAAAAATGTAACTAAATTCCTACCCAAGTAATAAATTGGATGGACGGCATAGGTTCAAGGAAATACCTTAATATCTTCACAAAACAAGAAAATAAGGGGAGATACACAAACTAAATACACAATTTTCAGAACAGGAAACCAACAAAAATGTTCGACAATACCTTGTTCCAGACCATCAATTTTGGAATTGATGATACATCTAGTTCTGACAAGACTTTGTCGACTGCATTTATCTGTTGCTCAGCCAGGGGATGACTGCAATTCACAAAAAATACTTAACAAAATGTGATGGTGTAGGTCACCACCACTGATTTTACTAACTTCCTTTTCTTTAAAAATTAAGTTCTTCATAGTATTTTCACTTATACATACCTTATATCAACCACATGCACCATCAATGATGACTCCGATATCTCCTCTAGTGTAGCTCTGAAGGCAGCAACCTACAGAAAGCAGAAAAACAGTTTTTGGTAACTTAATAATTTGGGCCTAACTTCTACAGCAACATGTTAAGTTGATAGTAAACCGTGCTCTAAAAAATTACAAAAAAAAACATATTTTTTGTAAAAAAAATCAAGAGCAAAATTAATTGTAAGAGAGTTATCTTTCTTACTAAAGTAGTAGGTAACTTCTGAATAAAACCAACAGTGTCTGTTAGGAGAAACTCCTTGCCATTCTTCATCTGGATGAAAGCAAATGAACAACCCACAGCATGTTAAAATAACCATTTCTAACCGAACAAGACTTATTTTCCTGCACTATTTAGTTTGTCTAAAAGTAGGCAGAGTTGTAATGTAAAGAGAGAGTGTGGTCTAACAACTTTCAATTTCAAGTGATTTAATTTATAAAATACTTTAACTTAAATTAATTGTGAATAGACCTTCACTTTCTTACTTTACAAGTATCCTCACTTTAGAGGAGCAAAATACTTTCATTAACTTTTAGATAAAAAAAAATGATGACATTTAGTCATCCCACAGCCATTATACACTGTAAACATAGGAAATGGCTATGCGGCCAGTTAAAGGACCATTCTAAGCCCTTGGATAGTTCTTTATTCAGTAAAAGAGTGGAAGATGGAACCTAAATCTCATTACAAATAAAAAGTATACACAATAGTTGAAAGCAATCAACAATCAGAAAACAATGAATAGTTTGTGTATAAAAGATGGGAAATTCTCCAGGGATGTCTTGACTTACCTGTACCCTCCTCGTAGTTGGATCTAAAGTTGCAAATAATTTGTCCTCAGCAAGAACATCTGCTCCAGTTAGTTGATTCAAAAGTGTACTCTTACCAGCATTTGTGTAACCAACCTACAACATTGTCAAAATCATTATCAAATTATTTATTTAGCATTACCATGATGTACAAGCTTCAAAGATCACCCAAAGAGTAAATGGCCTCAATATAATTGTAAAAACTAACCAAAGATACCACTGGCACGGGCACTGAGAGACGCCTGCTACGGTACTGCTTTCGATGTTTCCTAACAGATTCTAGCTCTTTCTTTAGAATACCAATCTGCCAAAGCCCCATCAGAAATTTATCAGAAAAACAGATTCCAGAGGTATAATATAACAGAAAAAGTCGTGAACTTTCAGAGAAATGCATAGTCAGTAATCCGTATGTTACTACTCAGAAATATACAATGTGTCTACTTGCCAGTATTACACCAGAACACAGCACATCAATTCAATCAAATAGCAGATTTTTGCAGAAAACTTGATAAATTTGACAACTACAAAAGACTGTCTGCTTACTTGATTACGCAGAATACGTTTATCCACTTCTATTTGCTTTTCACCCATTCCCTTCACCTTTCCTCCAGCTTGACGCTCAAGATGAGTCCACATTTTTGTTAGCCGAGGTAGTTGGTATTCCATTTGTGCTAATGAAACCTAGAATTAGAAAGACAGTAGAATAATCTGAAAAGGGATTGAATATTCTCCTGCTAGCCAAAGCAAGTTCTAGTCATAACATGAATAGATAAAAAGCACTTTTAATTCGGTGATTTCAATGGTTCTTTTTTTTGCTTCATAAGAGTACAGTACTCTACAATAATTAGCTGCTAATATCTGGAAAGTGTCTCACTTGATTGAAAAACATAAATACAGTACATCATTTTACTACAAAGACTTATAAGTTATACATATTATTGTCTTACTTAATAATGAATTAATGATATTAAATATTTTCATATATAATACTTAAAAAGATATTTATGACATAATTATTAGAGTAAACTATCAATAAATAATTTGTTTATCTTATGATCATGTAATGGTTAAAATTAAAGGTTGGGATAAATGATAATAAAAACATGAAACTCACGGAAAAGTCCTTGTTGCATTTATATTTCAACTGGGTTGATCAGGTACTGAAACCTTAATAAAAACAAAGGATACTGATGAAACTTCTTTCTAATTTAAAATTGCCTGTAAAGACGCTTCATGTGTTGCTGCTCGTTGATTAAATATATCAAGGATGAGGGCAGTTCGATCACAAACTCTCACATCTCCACCAAAAATCTTTTCCAAGTTGCGCAATTGCCTAGAATTAGCAGGGGGCAGAAATTTTATGTGAGACGTAGGGTGGCATTTCTTATGCAGCAATTTGACTTTAAAAATAATAATGAATCTTGGAACAGTTGTCAGACAGAATCAGGAAAACAAAAAAGAGAAAGAATATAATTATAACAATTATCTATGTTCACATAAGCAAGCACGATATATTAGTAACTAGAAATCATAAGCTTCAAGATTAAAATGTCACAGATTTCTGGACCTAGTTTTGATTTCAGGGCTATTCTTAGCATTGAAACATCTTAATAGTTCATAAAATTAATCATGGTTATGATTAGTATTTTAGTAAGTACTCATGTTCACAAATCAGCATTTTGATTTTCAAACTATGGGGTTGTAAACTTCTAGTTTGAGGTTCGGTTTATGTAAGTGATAGAGCCTTTTCACTTAATTTCCAAATTCCCCTTGTGATTTTAGTTGTAGAAGTCTCAAGCCCTATAATATCAAGAATCAATAAACTCTTGTAGAAAATAGATCTATTTAAACCATTGCAATGATCTCTCTTCTAGGAAGTTACCAGATTTATGAACAATTACATTAAATTGATCTGTTCTAGGTTCTCTGATGTAATCAAGCCTTGATGCCTACGGACTCAAAGAATGTTGTCCAAGTTCCTAATGAAGGGTAAGATTTTAGCAAAGTTAAATGATTTGTATGTATGTCGGAAATTAAGGGCCAATGTAATTGGCAATAGTAAGAAAATCAGTATAAAGTCATTACAAAGATTAGCTAGACAACACTTGAGGGTAAGTTTGGGAGTCAAGAGAAGTACAGAGGGAAAATAATCAAACAAGAATGCAGGGGAATAGAAAAGAAGAAAGTGGGAGGTTATGTATAAGTTTCCTTCACCTTGTTCAGATATTCAAAACTCCACCAAATTGGTGAACTTCAAACAACAATAAAAGCCTTATCCCATTAGATGAGGTTGGCCACATAGATCACTTGTTATCATTGGGCTCGGTTAATTGGTTAACTTCAAAATCTTGATAAGAAAATGAATAAGGTTTTGGAAGTGTTAGAAGACAATGTCCTGTCTTCCTCCACTCTTTTTTTAAGTAAACTCTCGACTTTCTCCTTCCCTCCCTTTTTTTCTCCATTCACTTCCATCCAAACATACTCTAAAGAATCCTTCTGTCTATTCTAGAGAAACAGCAGATAGAGGTCTATAATTAAGGTTTATTCCATGTATTTCCTTCAAGTAAAGGTCAGATATTGGAACCACTCAGAGTCCCTTATCCAAGTTTTGCTTTATCCTCCATAAAAATTTTAATTACCACTTCCATAACCTATAATCCAATTAGGGTTGCTTCGATTGAATCATTTTTTCAGCTAATTTTTTGTTAGTTGATTTCTACACCTACCTAACTAGTCAAATTAACTTCACAGTTTATAGCGTCAAAACCTAGTATTCCTTGATTGTGGTTTTCATAGAACTCATCAATCTCAAAATCCTAATGTTGCTGGTAACAGCCCAATTGACTGCTTGATAACTCTCCAACAGCCTGTAAATTGATATTCTCTGCCATAAATACATCAAACTCCAATAGGTTAGTTCAAGCTAGCTGACTATTTTCCTAAAATTCAAAAGGTTCCAAATCATTGCAGTCACTTCAAATAGAAACCAAGCATTCAAACAGAACCTGAACAACTTTTGCATAAAGCCTGAAATAGAAAGATTTGAATTCCAACCACCTCCACTTAAGGCCTACAAGAATATCAACTTTAGTCTGATTTTTACTACCCTTTTATGGTCAGTTATGAAGACAAAGCACCCTCAGAGTAGATGAAATAGTCAGATGTCAACAAACTAAATGGTAGCATGGACAAAAAAAAATAGTATTAGCAGGAGCCTGCATATGGATGGCATAAATGTTAAACAAAAGGAAAAGGAGACCTTACCCAGCTGACAGTTCATCATCAAAGATAACGGTTTCAACATCCAATGCATGAATTGCACTCTTAATTTCAGAAACCTTGCCAGAGCCAATGTATGTCCGAGGGTTTGGAGAAGTGAGCCTGTACTAATTCAGAAATTGAGTCAAAAAATAATATTTTATCCCAAAAGAAAGGAAAACAACATAAATATACTTTATCAATTAAAATCTCTCATGGAGAAGATAGAACTGCTGGTTTATACGACATAAACAGTATTGTTTATCACAGAGTTCACAGGTTGAATTGTGGAATCAGCCTCATGCAAATGCAAGGAAAGACTACCTACCATAGTCCCTTAACAGGTCCAACTCTCCCTGTTGGACCCCTGCCATGGCTGGAACTTTATAGCACCAAGTTGCCCTTTGCTCTTAATGAACTATTGTCAGAACATGAAAGAGAGTAAGGGAAAAGTTTGCGAAAATGCTTTACATTAATCAGTAGCAGCCATGGTCTTTTAGTCCCCATCAATGATGTAAGAAGTGGGTTGATTCTCAGGATTATTTGAAATGAAAAGAAGAACTTCACAAAGAGGGGATTACACTTGCACATAAAGCATCGTATGCAAACATAGATATAAATTGTTACACCCTTTTTCGGAAAGTAAGAGGAGGAACGAAAAAAGAGATAGAAACCAGAAATAGAGTAAGTGGGTATAAACAGTTTACTTCTTCTGGTGTGACGTGATGTGGCAGTGCCAATGTATAAATAACACTGTTGATTCTAATAACATCCAGAGAAGAATGAAAAAGTATGCAATGAAATACAGAAACATCATAAAACCTAAACAAGATGTGCTACTCAACTGCATGACACAAGAAGAAGAGAATCACTCTATTGAAACTCGAAATCAGGCATTCCACTATAACATAATAACTGTGTTTTTTTTCAGTAAATTGAAGCTTGAGTAATTGCAAAATCACGTTTAAGAAAACTAAAAGTGGTTTACTCACTTCTGGTAAGTAGAGCCAACAACCAATAATCCAGCAGTGTCAGCTAACTGCGCCAATTCGCTCAGGGACTCTTCGTTTCCAAAATCCTGAACATCGTTCTTGCGCTCAACACCTACGAGATACGCTTTTTCCTCAAAAACCTGAAAACGCCAAATAATCATACAATCGAATTAAGAAAGCGAAACAAAGAGAGAAACAGAAGAAAATAAGAAAAGCGAATGGCGAGTAGAGACTTCTCTTCCGTTGCGGAGCTTGAAGCGGTTATCCGAAACGACTTCGTCTTCTTTCTTCTTTCGAAGTCTAGTTCCTTTATCTTCGGAAGAGAGCGGCGGCTGAACTGTTTCGTCGGTGTGCCGCTCCGTCTCCAGCCGAACCGTTTCATTCTGCGGTGAAACGGCGTCGCTTGAGTCGTTAGACGACGACGCGAGCTCAACTTCGGAATCGCGGTGGAGAACGGAGGTGGTGGAAACAATTGCGACGGTGAGAGGGGATATGCATAGGGGACGAATTGGGATTGGTGGTGATAAATAGTGATAGCGTTGTTGTTGAATCAACGGTGGTGATGGTGGTGATGGTGGTGGTGGATGAATAAGCGAACCGTAGAGGAATGCAGCACCACTCATATCTTTCTTTACAATTTTCAACTCTGAAGTAGCATGAATATGCTTGCTTCAAGCTTCTTCGCCTTTTTCTACGTTTCTCTACAGTAATGGATTGCATTGAGTTTAAACGAATTAATATTATTGTTGTTGTATTTATTAATTTGGCAGCTTTTCTAAATTTTAAATTTTTCATAAATTAGTTTTAATTAATAAAAAATGATTTCATGTTTTTGTTCATTTATTTTCTTACAAGCATTTAAGAAAAAGTTTATTCAAACTAATATTAGCTACTTATGTATAATTTCATTAATTATCTTATATAAACCAACTTCAAGCAAAGTTGATTGGTTAACAACTTTGATACATAGTTGCCATTAAAGATTCATACCAAAAACATCTCATAAATTAGTAAAAATTCATTTGTCAATTTTTTTCAGAAAACATATTTTGAAACGTATTTTAAAAAATTAAAATGTTTTTTCAGAAATATATTTCATGAATTTTAAAAAGTATATCTTAAATTTTTTTTAAATTTTTTTCTTACTTTCATGTTAATTTAAAATTCTCATTTTAGTGCGTTACTTTTTAAAAATGATTTAATGCTTCTTTCTAATGATATTTTTTAAGAATATATAATTAAAAATACTAAATTTTATTTTTTGTATTAAATTTAAAAGTAATATTAATTTTAATATTGCTTTAAAATATATCATATAGAGTTGAGTTCATGAGTTTATTATTTGTATCCATTGGAGTTATGGTGGTTAGTGTGGTTTGGAATGGATCAAATAAAATTGGTTTAATGTATTTAAATAATGACCAAACTTGTATATGATCATATATTAATCATCATTATTATGATCATATATTAATCATCATTATTGATAACATACATTTTTTTATAGTTTTCTATACTTTTTTTTTAATGAATTTTGTGATTTTTTTTAATTACATTTTAGATAATTTATTGTTTTAGTTAATAGTTACATTTTACATTTTGTGTGTTGGTCACAAGTACTAAACATCGACACTCGTAAAACACTCGTAGGACACATATCTGTGAGGTGTCTAATTCAAAACTATTTGTGAATTTTTGACAATTTTAGTACTGTTTAACACAATTTTAGTACTGTTTAACACAATTTTATAAAGAAGAAATACATTAATTTTTTAAAAAACTCAAACTTATTGTATAAAATTTTATTATGATTATAAAATAAGGAACAAATCTTTTAGAACCAGTCATGGAAAATTTCTTTATGCTAAAAAAAACTACAACGTACTTGTGCACATAAATTTGTATTATCAATTTATATAATTCATAATTATATAATATAAAAAAATTGTTCTCGTGTCCTACATTTTAGAGATTACACGCATCTCCGTGTCCATGTCATATCCGTGTATATACTACATAGGTTAATAGTAGTTATTAGTTAAAGAATACTCACTGAATTAGTAAAAAATAATTACGTTCCAAAATAATACTCGACGAATTATTTAGATATGACTACATTTCAGAAGAATATTTGACGGATTAACCAGAAGTAAGTATGATATAAAAGAATGCTAACCCAGTATAAAAATCTGAGTAAATTCTTATCTAACCTTCTATAGAGATGTTAGGTTAACAAAGAAGTGTTAGGATGGTGAGGTGCCATTAATAATTGTAAAATAGCAATAGGAGGCTATGTTTCTGAGCTACATTTCAGACCTAGTGCTCTCTCTTCTGCCCTATCTTGGAACCCAACTAAATTGGCTACATAGCACACAACATGGTCCCCAACAATCCAAAGCTTCAACCTTCCAGCTTTTCAACCCTAAAAAAAGTAGATTGGAACAGAGAAAATTGTGCTTGCTTTGCTGTCTTCATTCGAACTCTGTGCCATGCATAAAGCAGACCAAAACTTGCTTCTCTTCTGCACACTCCCGCTTCTAGGTTACCTAATCTGTGACTCACCTTTCCTAAATAACAAGGGATACACTACTCTATTGGAAATGTTATCTTTACCACTAAAAGAATTATTAGGATTTCAATCTTAAGTACAAAAAAAACATGATTTCAAGAAAACATTTAATTCAAGATAAAACCAATCAAGTTTCTTTTTTTATAATTAAAGATAAAATGGGTACTTTTTCTTTCTAAAAACTGTCTTCAACTATCACAACACCACATCATTGTAACACTTCAAATATAAAAACATGGATTCCTCATAAGGAGTTGGTTTTACATATTTTAACCAAAATTATTAATAATAAGAAATAATTTATACAAATAATAATCTAAATATTTATGATACCATATTAAGAAAATGAATTTTAAATCTAAACAACTAAAAAATAATAATCTGATCTTGAATCTGACATCTTTTGGAAGGGAATCCAATATCTGGTAAGAAATGACAACTAAAGCGGAAAAGCAAGAATTCACTCGTTCTATTAAATTTGCACACATTTATATACTATAAAATATCATCATTTTCAATCGATGTAGATCTCCAACACTTCTCCTTCATTTATCATTAAATAACTTTAATGATAACTGAAGTAATTTAAGTGGTTGTACTCCTTGTACATATGTAATTTATGACTTATGAAGAATGATGATTCATGAAAGACACAAAGTGCAATAAGAGAGCAAAAGAGTCAATGCATTAAGATGGTACCCCTTTAACATTCTTCACAAGATTCCTTATTCATCATGCATGAAGCACAAAATTGCCTGAACATGATACAAACAATCTTCACCATCATATTACAACAGAATATCTACACATACCTACGTGTATACTTTTGTACTGTTCATGATTTACATGGCTTTTATGAAATGTTGACAACAAGAATGAACAAGGAAGTAAAAACAACAACAATATAAGTCCTTTTGTCTATCTATCTATTTTGGTGGTACACACTTCCATTGGTCCCTTGACCCTTCATCATCACACAACAAACTCGTGTAATAGGTGAGGATTGCCAAACTTGTTTTGTTGCTTTCCTTGGTCTGTGAAATGGTAGTCTAGCAAATCAGCCTCTGGGGAAGAAGAAGCCATTGTTTTCTTGCGTCTTCTATGCATCTCATCATTGGACACACCAAATCCTTCACTTTCATAGTTCCTCAATTCCAATGCTAGTGACACCTGTCCACCCACACCAATGTTACCTAACTCTGATAAATCATATGTAGCAGGAGTAGGAGCAATTATGCAGCCTTCC
>Ga0123342_1002946_pt1 | contig 27899 bp, 16 predicted proteins | sample Turbeawhitnodule_FD_89960 | JGI IMG/M metagenome (GOLD analysis project Ga0123342, IMG submission 89960) | Root nodule microbial communities of legume samples collected from Mexico - Turtle bean Mexico white nodule | ecosystem: Host-associated > Plants > Roots > Nodule | place: Mexico: Nepantla... | reverse complement strand
GATAATATATATATATATATATATATATATATATATATATATATATATATATTTATTCATGTGGCAGTATGGCGTTGTGGCATTAGGGAAAAACATTAGTTCAATCCACGTGCCTTTCACTTGATGAGTTTTCACGAAAAATATTAACAGTATATTTTAAAGTTATTAATATAAAAAAGTATGAGATGCTCTAATTTTATATTTTTTAATAAATTTTAATTAATCCGAGCATGTGTTTATAAAAAAAATGCTTGCAAAATATCGTCTCTCATCTTTTACACATAATTAATAAATAAGAGTATCTTTTGTCTAAACTTTAGGAAACCTGGTACTGAAAAATATTAATTACCATTATTATTGTGAATTCTGTCAATAGTAAATTCATTCACATGAAAATAAATGTACTTATAAGCTATTGGCTATATAAACTAAACCCATTCATTGAAAAACAATATTTCTTAGAATTTTAAGATGTATCATTAAATATAACCATGAATTAAATAGTATAGTTTTACAAGACTTTTGAAATACAATTTATTTTTTACAATATTAATTAATTTAACTATAATTGAATGAATTAGATATTTATATATGATAAGAGATAGTGTTTTCTAACACACTCATTATTAATATTAATTGGAATTTATTAAAAACTATTATTTGAGTTTCACTCCATAAAGCCAGATTACCTAATTGTAAACGTTTGATTTAATTGAAATCAATAAATCCATCTTAAGTTTATATATTTCAAAACAATCATTATCGTTTATGTTTTATAATGTCTGTCAATAAGACGATGCTTAATTAATATTAATTACTGATATTTCAAACTAAAAAGTAATAATGTAATATCACTTTTAATTTTGAACTTTAAATAATAAGAGAAGAAATATAAAAGTTGCAGAAAGGTTTGTTTAAAATATTCAACAAATTCTGCTAAATAGAAAATGCGTGGGAAAGGGTGTTTGTGGTTTTTCTGGCAAGTTCCCAAGACTGCACTGTGATATGCGCGTTCTCACATTTTCACCAGCTGCTAATAGCCACAAAAGCCAGTAGATATAAAACCGTTTCTCACCCACAAATTCTTCACCGTTCAGCATGCAACAAACACCAGCACAAAAAGAAATTAAAAAAAAATAATAATATATTACCTTTCAAAATTTATTTGATTAATTCATACTTAATAATAGAAAGTAATTAATAAGAAGAGAAAAGAAAATGTGAAAGAAAAGGAACCGACTCAGATCTGGCGTTAAACGCCTATAAATAAACCCGCAAACCATTCCTTATACCTCGCACTCTGTTCTCGGCTTCAACTTGCTCATTAGAAGCTAAGAAGAAGCCACACACAGAACCAGTCTCGTACACTAATTCTCAAGGTTCGAGACTCTCTCCCTCTTATTATCACACTCTGTTTCCGTTACTCTGTTTTCTTCTATGAACCACTTCAATTTCGCTCCCTAATTCTCCTCAGATCTATAATAAAACGTAATGCTCACCGGCTTTCAATGTTTGTGCTAGTCCTAGATCTGCTGTTATTTCTTCTCCTAATGCCTAGATCTACTGGATCTGAATCCATTTTGCTATGATTTCTATCTGTTTTTGTCACTCTGTTTAAATCTGCTACTAAATCGTTGTTTTCGTGCTAGTGTGAACTTCTCTGAACTTGCTCAAACTTGTATGCATGTGTTATACCGTGCTTCCCCGGAATGAGTTTGAAATGATGTCTATAGGGAGTGCGAATCTCGTTTTATAGTCGTCCATGATACCGTGTTAGTGTCATCTTGTTAATGATCTCCGAATGTTGTTGTATGTGTCATTATATGAGGAATGCTAGCAAGCACATCCATATACACGCACTAACCAAAGTTTTCTGTTATTGACCGAAATTTAGTATAAATCATAAAATTATGTGTGTTTTATTTATTATATAATGAGTTTTGCTTATAATGTTGTGTTTTTCAGTATATTTTAAGTAAGAACTTTCTTAGAAGAGAGTGTTATAGGCAGTGTGTTTATAGCACTTGATATGAGAAATTATAGCCTTGATCTATGAATATTGCAAAATGTATTATCACGGATATTAGTGAAATGATTTTTGAGCATTGTTGCATGTGTATTGTGTTATCGGTTTTGGAGTGTATAGCTGATTTGGGATTTGATCTGTTCCGACAGAACAATGGCATCTCATATCGTCGGATACCCCCGCATGGGTCCCAAGAGAGAGCTTAAGTTCGCTCTCGAGTCTTTCTGGGATGGCAAGAGCACCGCCGAGGCTTTGCAGTTGGTGGCTGCTGGTCTCAGGGCATCCATCTGGAAGCAGATGGCTGATGCTGGGATCAAGTACATCCCCAGCAACACTTTCTCTTACTATGATCAGGTGCTTGATGCCACCGCTACCCTTGGCGCCGTCCCTCCAAGGTATGGCTGGACCGGTGGTGAGATTGGTTTTGATACCTACTTCTCCATGGCCAGAGGTAATGCTACCGTGCCTGCTATGGAGATGACCAAGTGGTTCGACACCAACTAGTAAGTGATGATGCCTACTGATATTGCGACTGTTGTGTTATTAATGTTGTATTGTAATGATCTGATTACTGAACTGTTGTTGTGCTGATCCAGCCACTTTATTGTCCCTGAATTGGGACCTGATGTGAACTTCACCTATGCTTCTCACAAGGCTGTTGAGGAATACAAGGAGGCCAAGGCGGTATGTGTTAAAATTGAAAGGCCATTTGCGTTATCTTATCATAGAGAAGCATTGTTTTTTTATGAGATGTTATTTAGATCAGGGTGAAATGTGAGAAATGACTGTTAATTTTCATATTTTTTGAATTTCTGGTTTACATTGGCCAAGCCAGTGCTTGACAGGGAATTGTTCCGTTGCATAGTTTTTGTGTTCGTACGTTGTCCTGTGTTGGTCATTGTGATAAAATTTATTTCTGTGCTCATTTCATGTGTTTGTGTATATCAACATTATCATCGAATATTTGTTTGTCTTTCCAGCTTGGAGTGGAGACCATTCCCGTCCTCGTTGGCCCAGTCACATACTTGTTGCTCTCCAAGCCTGCCAAGGGTGTCGAGAAATCCTTTTCTCTCCTCTCTCTCCTTCCCAAAGTTCTTGCTGTCTACAAGTAAGAGTTTTAATTTGTTGGGTGTTATTATTTCTTTGTATATTCATGCTATTTGTCTAACTTGCTTATATGACTAATAACACAGGGAAGTTATTGCTGACCTTAAGGCAGCTGGTGCTTCATGGATTCAATTTGATGAGCCTACCCTTGTCTTGGACCTTGAGTCTCACAAGTTGCAAGCATTTACCGATGCATATGCAGAACTTGCACCTGCTTTGTCTGGTTTGAATGTTCTTATTGAGACCTACTTTGCTGACATCCCAGCTGAGACATACAAGACTCTCACATCTCTGAACGGCGTCACTGCATATGGATTTGATTTAGTCCGTGGAACCAAGACTGTTGATTTGATCAAGGGTGGATTTCCAAGTGGAAAATACCTCTTTGCTGGAGTGGTTGATGGAAGGAACATCTGGGCTAACGACCTTGCTGCTTCTCTCGCTACATTGCAGGGTCTTGAGGGCGTCGTGGGCAAAGGTATTTATTGGCATGCATTTCACTTTGAATTTTGGGATGCTTTTACAGTTAATATAGTTGCTTGATGTATCTATTATTTAAACTGTATGCAGATAAGCTTGTTGTGTCTACCTCCTCCTCCCTTCTTCACACTGCCGTTGATCTTGTTAATGAGACCAAGTTGGATGATGAGATCAAGTCATGGCTAGCTTTTGCTGCCCAAAAAATTGTTGAAGTTAATGCATTGGCTAAGGCCTTGTCTGGCAACAAGGATGAGGTAATAATATTCATCTGAAATTTAATGAAATATTATATTTTATTAATATTATTTGATTATGTTTGTTTCCTGAGAAATGCACTGTTATTTAGTGTGGCCAAATGTCTCAACATGCCCTCAGAAGGTTTTCGTTATAAATACTAAGTTAAAATAAAATCATATTTTATAAAAAGGCGAGTAGGATTTTCTTATTATTTCAAAAAGAATTGAAAGAGTGGATCTATCATTGGAATTAAATAGAGAGAAAAGAAAGGTGTACTACATGCATTAGCATTAGAATCAATTAAGAAAATTCAGTTTTTGGGTACCTTAGCAGCTGTAAATTAAAACAGCATACAATTGTAATGTGCAGCGCCAGCGGCAGGCCATATATCTACTATTCGTCATGATTAATTTGGAACCATGAGAATAAATATTGTTTCATCACACAATTCACTAATATAAAATATCTCATGGTTTCATTTTCAGGCCTTCTTCTCTGCTAATGCTGCAGCTCAGGCTTCAAGAAAGTCCTCTCCAAGAGTGAATAACGAGGCTGTTCAGAAGGCTGTGAGTGCTTGTTTCAACTGCTCTCTTTGTTAATATGGATATATTGTAAGATGTATTCTGTTGTTACTCATGGCTTCTAATTTTCTTTCCTCTCAGGCTGCTGCATTGAAGGGTTCAGATCATCGCCGTGCAACAAATGTCAGTGCCAGACTGGATGCTCAACAAAAGAAGCTTAACCTTCCAATCCTTCCAACCACCACCATTGGATCCTTCCCTCAGACCGTAGAACTGAGGAGGGTACGCCGTGAGTTCAAGGCTAACAAGTGAGCATGCTGAGACTGCTGATCTTTGTCTTATTTTCATTGATAATGTGCCTTTCTTTTATTGACCATCATGCTGTTTTCTTCAGGATCTCCGAGGAAGAATATGTTGCGTCAATCAAGGAGGAAATTCGCAAAGTTGTGGTACTTCAAGAAGAGCTTGATATTGATGTCCTGGTTCATGGAGAGCCAGAGGTCAGCTCTCATCTCATAATGTCTAAATGTTACAGCACCACTTTTTTTTTTTCTGTAGAGCAACCAGTCTTGCTAGATTTTCTGTACTTACTGTTAAAATGCTGATTCTAAAATTGCACCCCAAACTAATTGTGAAAGCCATTCGTTGCAGAGGAATGATATGGTTGAGTACTTCGGTGAGCAGTTGTCGGGCTTTGCCTTCACTGTTAATGGGTGGGTGCAGTCCTATGGATCTCGTTGCGTGAAGCCACCAATCATCTATGGTGATGTGAGCCGCCCAAAGGCAATGACCGTCTTCTGGTCATCTCTGGCTCAGAGCTTTACCAAACGCCCAATGAAGGGAATGCTTACCGGCCCTGTTACCATTCTCAACTGGTCCTTTGTTAGAAACGATCAACCTAGGTATGCATAAAGTCCACACCCTTGTAAACATGGAGTAGTAACAATATTCACCACACTGTTGTTTCTAATTATAGTTTATGAATCCTTCTGCAGATCTGAAACCACCTATCAGATTGCTCTGGCTATCAAGGACGAAGTAGAAGACCTTGAAAAGGCTGGCATTACTGTGATCCAAATTGATGAAGCTGCTTTGAGAGAGGGTCTGCCACTGAGGAAATCGGAGCAAGCTGACTACTTGGACTGGGCCGTTCATTCCTTCAGAATCACCAATGTTGGCGTCCAGGACACCACTCAGGTACTTTGGAATCATCACAAGTCACTGGGTTATTACTATTATTACCTTTTCATCCTATTTTACACCATGTAATAATAAACTTTTCTTCTTGACAGATCCACACTCACATGTGCTACTCCAACTTCAACGACATCATCCACTCCATCATCAATATGGATGCCGACGTTATCACTATTGAGAACTCTCGTTCTGATGAGAAGCTCCTCTCAGTCTTCCGTGAAGGTGTGAAGTATGGTGCTGGAATTGGCCCTGGTGTGTACGATATCCACTCCCCAAGAATACCACCAAGTGAGGAAATTGCTGATAGAATCAACAAGATGCTTGCAGTGCTGGAGAAGAACATCTTGTGGGTCAACCCCGACTGTGGGCTCAAGACCCGTAAGTACACAGAGGTGAAACCAGCCCTCACCAACATGGTGGCCGCAGCAAAACAAATCCGCAACGAACTTGCCAAGTGAATGGGATAAGGAAGTAGAATCTCACAAGTCATTGGTTCTGCTTCATATACACCACAAAGGGAAATTTTCTATATTGGTTGTTTCAATAACTGCGTGTGGAATATTTTAGATGTTTTAGCATATGCTCTGTGAGCAATTGATTCTCCCCTCAATCCCTCCCTCCCTCTTTTTTCCCAACTCCCGTTTTCCCTAATTTCTGTTGTATTTTGCGGCTTTGCCGCAATCCCCTTATCGATATGAAATTTTACCAGTTTTGTGCAAATAACATGAGTATCTAAATTCAGTATTTCAAAATGCAGCTTTCTAACTGGTTGCGCAAAACCTTTAGTAAAAGGTTTCCCGAGTTTTTTATCCAATATGATAAGCCTTTTTAGCTGTTTGGTATGTCCTCAAACATTCCTGTGTAACCTGACCTCCTATAATGGGAACACAGCTCTTTCTGCAACTGAGGCATTTACCCAAAGCATAGTGTTTAAATTGAAGGGTAAAAGAAGCAAGCTCCAAGAAAAAGCAGTTACTTAAGTAATAGGATAAAGAGAAATTGGAAAAGGAAGTATGAAATGTATTTTTTTGTTCCGACTACAATTGACTAACAATGTTTCTGTATTGTGTAGATATAAAGAGTATCTGGTGTTCCCCATGGACCACGACATCAATATTGAGCACATCTCTTAAGTGCCTTAATACACTCGATCTCGGAAATCTTGTTAGCCTTCTATTTACAGCAGAAGGAATAATATTAAGGCTAACAAGATTTTCGAACACGAGTGTGTTAAAGTAGTGTGGTTCACTTTCTTTAACCATCGTGCTCGTGCTCAATGTTACAAGCGTTTGTTAATACTTCTTTTCCCACATTTCAATTACTTGGATTTAATCTCGTTTTCCATATTTCAACGATTATTTTCTTCTGATATTCGTGATATTTTAGATTTTAGTATTAAATAAGTAGCCTACTTTGTAATGTTATTTTATGGTTTAATTTATGTTTCAATTATATAAAATAACATGATATCAATTTATCTCCATTTTGTAAGTTTGAAAATTAAAAAAAATAAAAGTAAATTTTGAAGGATTACAAATTAAAAAAAATGGGGAAAAAGACGTCAAATAAATAATTTTTTTATAAAATATTAGATGTTAAATTAAAAGTTATATATAATAGATACTCGTTAAACAAAAAGTTCTTCATAAAATACATTAAAACACATAATTAAGGAAATAACTAGTTTAGACAACATAAAAACTAAATATAAACATACATCTCACTTTCTTATAACTAATTTTATTCTTATTTTTATTTTTTTTGGGTCAGATTACATATCGCATCTATGGGGGAGCAGAATAAAGAGGCGAAAGTCTTCATCTAATGTTAGCAATGTTAGTTTTACAATAATGATAATTATTGTGATGACAATAACAACAGATAAGTTATACAATTGTGAGGGCAAGAAATGACAAAATAAACAAAACCAATTGCAATAAAAGATGAAAGTAACTAGGGTGATGTTGACAATTGTAATGAATCACATGGTTGAATTGAATGGTTAGTTCTTATAATTTAAAAACTAATAATCCGAAGGCCTTTTTTAAAAATTAATTGAACTCTTTTAATTAAATAAGCTACACTTTACAAATTATATTTAAAATTCAAAACCTGAAAACAAACTAGGTGAAATATGTTTTTTAAATAAACATAATTTACGCACTTACATTAATTATTTGTATAATACTTTTTTTATCTCATTATTTATTACATGTCATAATACAACATTATGTTGTATAAATTGTTCTACTGCATGTCATTTTGTATCACATTTTTTTTACACTACTAAGAGATGTACTTGTGAAATGTTTATCATTAATATTCATTAATTATCTTACAGAATTCAGAACATCTAACGTTAAGTCTTAAGCATGTTGAAAAAATCTTTTGATAAAACATGCTGAGACTTTACTTAAGCATTTAATTTTGTCATAAATATATGTAACATCTTTACAAGAACCAATTTCAACATCTTTACATTCAATTTAGCTTCAAGGATTTATACCAAACTACAGAAATAATATGAGATTCTGCAAGAGATAACATTACTTCTCTATAATGTTTACAAATCCTAAACCTCAGTTTCAAGCTTTGGTACTTAAAGTAAGTATACTGGGCAAGCTTTAGCATGCTCTGCAGTTTTCATTCAAAAATACTTTACAACAACTAATCAAGGCAAGACAATACAAATTTTCCTCCTGTATAATAACAGTTCCTCTTCACCTTCACGTGATACAAAAAAAAGGATAGAGTTTTTAAGCTACAAAATTGGGTAGAATCCAAATTTTAATTTCACTTCAACACTCCTTCCACATTATTAAGAGCTTTTTTTGCTAACTTGAACTTTTGAGTTAGATCTTTATTGGTTTTCACAACGTACTCCTTAATGAAAAACTCAAGGCCTTGCCTAAGACTTTCAAGTTCAGGGGTCACTGCTGCACGTGTGAATATGTTCCATACCAAGTTTTCAGGATACTCCAAAATGGCCTCAAACAGAATGCGGAAATGCATGATCCTTTTTGGTGTCAACAAGGTGATATCATTCAGATCCACAGTCTTCAAAGCAGTAAGGGAAAGAGTGAAAGAGGCAACCATTTCAGCCACAAATTTTGCTAAGTGCATTGACCTCATTAGTGGCATTGACTCCAGCTCCTTAAGCTGATCCCACAGGCAAAACTGCAAAAAAATGCATAGGAAAACAATGTCAGATTGATACAGACACAGGAGTATTAATGCATTATCATCAATGTTTTTAAATTCGATGATTCAACCCAGGTTAAACCAGTATTAATAAAATTATAATAGTAATTAGTCTATTATCACAATGCCATCAAGTAAAATAAAGTGGTTCAAATTCCACTTCCTAAGCATAGATTGCTATAAAGTTGATTCATGAGACAAATACTACATAATTCTACAATTTAGTTCAAGTCTCAATCCCACATCAAGCAGAAATTCAATACCTGTAGAGTGAACTTGTGATTTTTGTCATGCTCGCATAACTTGGAAGCCAGAACTGTATAATACTTGTTAAAAACTTTCTCTTGCAAGCAACACTCCACAAGAACCCGCATGATATCTCTGTCCTGTATATCATCACAAGAAGGAAAAGCGATATAATTGAGACACATTACTAAGCTGAAAAGAAAGGACGAAGGGAATAAAAGATTGCATTACCTGCTTGCCTGGTAATTCCAATCTTAGAAGCTTCTCAAATGCATCAATATAGTCCTCTCCACTCATTATTATACAAAAGATTGCCCTTCTGGCATCTGTGTTCATCTTTTGAGCAGCAGCGAGCTGGAGCATTCTTTGGGTTTCAAGAACATTTTTGTCTATTCTGTCGGCAACTTCTTCAACATTAACTGTTGAAGAAGCCGCATCTCCAGACAACCACCACTGGCCCTTCTTGTTAGGATCAAGTAGCTTGCTCCATTTAAGCCCTCTAATCAAAATGTCATCAACCCTTAACTGAAAACAAATTTTAATTAAGAATTTGATGGACGTATGAGTGCCTTTTGAATAACAGAAATTCAAATGAAGATCACAATTTTTTTCCCATTGCATATATGCTGAGCAGAAGACAACAACTAAAAGAAGCACAGATCAACTTAAGAGCTACCAGGCAGATTTACTCTGGAAAGTTAGTAAACAAGAATAAGAATCTTCTCTTTAAAATGAGAGCAAAATAATTTGAGGCTGATCTTGTGAAGAAACTGAACACCTTTGAAAATTATACAAAATATCATGTGCTTTGAAACTACCAACATCATAAGAATTAAACTCAACATTGTCTTTCAACAAGCCAAGAGTTTTTTAAACAGTTATAGACGCTAAACCACATAATACCTAAGCTTGGATCTTCGATTATATTTGCTTGAATAGTTCTAAAGAAAAGAAAGTACATAGAATGATCTTAGAAACATTAGCATTTTTTTGCAGCAAGGATGCTCACAGCCACAGGAACAACCTTTCTGAGATGACCAAGTAAGCTATCCAGAAAAATAATAAAGGATTGTCTAAGCAAAGCACAGCCCACATGTAACTTAGCTTTCTTTTTATTTTTTATGGATTAAATTAAAGGGGTTTATTTTAGTTTGAAAGAAAAAAATGGAACATAACAGGTAATATTTGGAAAAAGAAACTTCAACTATAGACAATGCCACAAAACACAAATTAGAGAATGGGACCTTCTGTAACCACTTCTTAATCCGAGTGTGATGTGCACTGTCCTCATTTGGCTTTCTTTTGTTATTCTTGATGTCACATATAATTTCAAGCATGAAGTCCATCTACAAGTATTACCAAGTAATCAGAGTTGAACTAATTGTAGGAAAAAAGTACTTTTCTTTTCTATTTATATAAAAGAAAGCATGCTCACTCTTTTGCTATTTTTCTTTTGACTGTCATCTCCAGAAGAAGTCTTCAACTTATTTGATGTATTCTGAACGCTAAGAATGAAATCTTTCATGGCAGCTGGATCATCAACCCTTATTTTCATCCCACAACCTATTCAGACAAATAAAATAAAAATAAGTCATATGGTTCACTCATTGATCAAGTTCCTATGTAAGTCATACCAAAAGTAGCCATGCTACTGTATATTGCATGGGATCATCAGTTCACATAGATAACAGGGAGATAAAGGAAATAAATGTATGAGCAAAGAGAGGAAAGAGGTAAAAAAACACATAAATTTACAACAACCACCACCAAAGCCTTTTTCCCACTAGGTGGTGTCAGCTAGACAACTCAGACGATGCTTCAGAGTCTCAGTGTGAAGAGACCACAGTCAAGATTGGTTAGCTCTATGAACAAACCAAAGATTGAACTATATGACTGTAGCTATCGGACAATATTAAAAGTTAGCCACATGCACAAGTGCTTTTGAGCAGGTCAAAAGCTAAAATTTAGACTTGAAAATTAGACATTTATAACATATGCATCAATATCAAAGTTGTCCCATGCAACACCAACAAAGTGCAAATGGTATCAGCAAAGCACAAAAAGCTTAAGGGAAAAGTGTCTGTTTCACCAGTAATCACTTCAATGTGGTACTTCCTTTAAATGCTTAAGAATACAATGATCTAGCAGTCTGTTAGAGATAAGGATCACTAAGTAACTTCTCTATAAACCTCTACCATTACATACACGGAAATTCTAACTAGAACTAAGTACACGCCAAAAATATGGAATTAAAAATGATAGAACACTTACATTGTAACAATGCCAAAATGATTGAGACATCTGTCTCAGTTAAACGCTTGCTCAGCATAAGCAGAAAGTCATATATTAAATCACTGAAAAGCATTGCAAGATACATTTTAAGAAAAATGTAGTTAAAATAAGTTCATATCAAGTGATTGGTGCAGTCCGGTTTACCAACCTAGAACAGACTCCAAATATGCATAAATAGGATAAAAGAAGAGTAAGATTCCGCAAGGAGAGATTGTCTTCTTTATTGTACTCATCCTGGGCAGAAAACATATGAAGATTATAACTTTTGTAATCTCTAAAACACTAATAAGAGCAAAAGATGATCTGGAGTATACCTCAAAGCATTTAGCAAAGGAAGCCATAAACTTTGCACCAAAGTCAACACCAACCAAACATGCCATCCCAGCAACAAATGAAGCAAAAACAGCAGCATACCTTCATAAGGAAAAATGTCAGTTACAATGAACACAACAACATAAAATGGCGAGAAAGCTAGACACCAGGAAAAATTACAGGAGTTGAGATTGGCATAGGGGACAACCAGTATTTAGTGGAGGATCAAGGAGGAAAAATCTAACATATCCAAAGACCAAAAAATATTTTCAGAGTCCCAATGCATTCTTTACAAAAATAACAATGGCCTCAACCTCAACACCCGAGATTAATTATTCTAAACTACAGAGTCCTGCACAGGAGTATCTAATCATATCTTAGACATCATTGTCAAACAAGCATTTTCAACCATGTTTTCCCTTCTCATCTGACAGAATATCCTAAGCCTCTTCCTTTTCCTATGTCATTATTTTTGTATGTCTTCACATTTTCTGATTGGAGCATCTGAATCTAAGGTTTTATCCTATCATTTAATACCTCAACTAAATTTGATTGAATATCTTCATTTATTTCCTGACCTTCTCCTATAACCAAAATAGAGATGATAAAATTGTTTCGAACATAGAAGACAAAAAAATCAAGGATTTAGCAACTTCACTGAGGGAAATAAGATTAAAATAGAAGGACAAAAATCCTTAACTGTTGATTGCCACGGGGACCACCAGAACAGGATGCCAAAACTTCCTCAGTCATGATCTGTGAAGCAACACTACGAGCAACAGACTGCAACAGATTACATATCTTAGTTAAGTAACTATCATAGCAGTTCCCATTAGTTAATATGATGCTAGAGGGTTCAATTTTAAAGCATAAACAGTAGGGGAAAAGTAGTAGCACAAAATGATAACCATTTTTCTGTGGGAGAAGACAACCAAGATTTTTCAGAAATAAAAAAAATGAAACTTGGTCTAATTTATTAAAGTTATCAATCTATGCCCTAAAGTTCACAAAAGGTCTTGGCACTTTACTTCCAAACTAATTCAAACTTGAAATGACAAACTAGGTCAAATTTCTTTTATAAGATTAATCACTTTATCTATAGAAATGGGTGGGTCATATGATACTAAAAGACATCCTCTTTTAATTTACAAAATGTTAAATGAAAAATATTAATAGGAACAAAAAGGGGAAACAAACTATTTTTGAAGACTTCCTAGAATCATTTACATTCTCTTTCCCAGCTCTTCTTTTATCCATTTTAAAACAAAATCATTTGAATTTTGTTAAAAGAAATCAAACAAGCATTCATTTCAAGACTACTATATGCCTATGAGTAACATACCTGAAAGATCAAGGACAATTCCCCAGTAACTGACTCAACATTAGATTCAGAAAGCCTGTTAAGAAGACCTGAAGAAACAAGTTCAAGTAGAAATTCAAATAATCAATGATAAATAGTAAGAAATGCAAAAGGCAAAACAAGCCAGACCTCCCTACCTCGCACACGTCTTCGAATTTGAGTATGCTCTTCAGGTTCATTGCCAGCACGAGCTCTCAAGTGAGGCGCTATATATTTTTCTTTGGCTTTCTTTTCCGGAACTTTAGATGGAGTGTCGCCCAATTTCCCCTCCATTCCACAAGATTCCACAGGCTTGGACATGCCAATAGCATCATCCTCTTCATTGTCTTCCTGCTGCCGACCTGACAATTTCCTTTTCTTATGCTTCTTCCTTGAAGGCTCACTGCCAGGAACACCATCCAATTCTACATCTTCATTAGAAGTTTCTACATGCCCTGATACATCATCCATTGCTTCCGCTTTCATTCTTTTCCTCGACAACTTGTCCTTCTTACTTGACAAGCTCTTCTTCAATCTCTTCACAGGCAATTCATCAATACCAGGAACCTCCCCCTCTCCCATAAAATCAAAAGAAGAAGACATTCCTTCAATTAATATGTTAAGCCCATCATCCATTCCCCTCAATTTTCCTTCCTTCACCTTTAGCTTCTTGGAAAGTTTCCTTTCCAGTTCTAGATCCTTTTCAGCAGCTATAGAAACATCCTGCATGCCCATCTCAAACATGCTCTTCCTGGAACCTTTGCCAGAACCCTTCTTCATTTTCTTCATTTTCTTTGCAACAGAACCACCCTGATCTTCCTCTGACACTATGTTTTCTTCATCTATCTCATGTTTCCTAGAGTAAGACTCTAACTTCTCTACTTGTGTTTCCTTGACACTAGGACTAACAGATGTGTCAGGTGTGCTTTTAGGTTCCATCTCTGAATTACTGCCATGTTTTTTCGTAGCTCTAGATTTCTATAAAACAACAAATTAAAATTAAAATTCTCATTGTTCTGGTAAGAAAACAAGGCATAAAACTAAAAAATAGAAAGACATGGTAGTATAGAATTACCTGGTGGAGGAGCCAGGATTGGTGTCTTGATGCATTCTTTGCCAAGCGGGACTCTTTCCTTCGTTCCCGACGTGATTTTTCTGCGCTTTGTTTATCTGAAACGTAGTTTGTTCAAAAACACAAAATAAAAAAATTGAAGTTGCTAAGAATTGAATGGAAAAGTGAAAAATTAGAAATTTTGAGAGGTTGTAAGGGAATAGGGTTACCCATGGTTTGGTTCGGACGTGAAGTAGAGACAAGAGTGTTTAGAAGTACGGTGGCGCAGTGGGCTTGTGGCGCCGGTGCGGACGGAGGACGGAGAAGAACGACTCTGAGAGAGACGGTTATTGGTGGGTTTGAACTTTGGGCAATAGGTCAGTTTATTGGGTCCGTAATTGAAGGCCCAATATTACATCAGGCTTAGGTGAGTTTCATCAAGACAATTGCTTCCTGCACACCCGATTCCAGCGGAAAAGACGAAACTGTCTTTAAAAATGATTTCCGAAATATGTGTTCCGGATTTTTTTTTCCAGAACGAAATTTTATATTTCGGATTTTTTTTATCTGGAATGTTTTCATTTTTTTCTGGATTTTCCAAAACACAATAATTTTTTTTTCAGATTTTTTTTTTCAGAATGTTTTATTTTCAATTTCGGATTTTTTTTTTCGAAATAGAATTTTAATTTTTGTTTTTTTATTTTTATTTTCGAAACTCAATAACCACTTCTTGATTTATTTTTTTGGAATATATTATTTTCAATTTTAAATTTTAATTTATGAAATTAATGACATTTTTGGAAATTAAAAAAATATGTCCGGTGCAGGTTTAAAATATTGGGTGTAGGAAACATTTGCCTTTTTAAAATTTTAAAATTATTCTTATTTTAGATTTAAAAATCCGAAATTTAATAAATATAATTTAAAGTTAAAAAAATACTAGAAAAAAAATCTAAAACACAAAATTAAAATATACGAATTTTTTAAATTTAAAAATGTGTTCAGAAAATTCAAATTTATAATATTTAAAAAAAAAATTCTAAATTTTTTTTATCCACACGTTTTTTTTATTTAAGGTTTTTATTATTATTTCGTAAGAGTATTTTTATATTTTTAATAGCAGATTGAGTTGTAATTGGAATTGATATAGGCTACCAAGAATTTGCGTATAATATTTTGGCAAAATCTTCTTTCACCTCTATAGTTTATTTCTGAAACTCCATAAATATTTTAATTTCAGCACTACCTTCGATAAAAGTGTATTTGTGTTATTTTTAAATTCTATAATTCATAGATTTTTCAACCTCTTGAGTTTAAAATATACTTTTTTTAAAAATTCTAAAATTAGAAATATATAAAATACATTATTTAGAATTTAGAATACAATTTTATTATTTTTACTATTGTTAGATGTTTTTAGTTATACTATTTTTTATTATATCAAAATGTGATAAATGATAGATTTAGTTTATTTATTGGTTTAAATATATTTTAAATCTCTGTAAATATGATTCATTTCCTTTTATTGGCTTTAAATCCTTAACATTTTGCTAATTGTATTTTTAAGCTTTAAATCTAAATACTGTCATAATATTTATAGAGATTGTCATACGAAATCATCATTTGTGATGAATGATTAATTAAGCTAATTTATGATAAATTTTGTGAGTCGCTACTAAATGTTCATTATAGACAATATTAGAAACATCATTAATAATGAAGTTTGTGACAGAAAATATTTGTTATTAATTTTTTTCGTGCAAAATAAATTTGAAATGTTTTGTGACCGTTTTTAATTTTTTCATCACAAAATCTCTTACAACTTATAAATAATAGAAGTAATTTGTTAAGTAATAAGGTTTTTCTTGTGAAGGATTTTTATCCCTAAAAAAAATCAATTTTTGAACTAATATTTTCATCGATAAATCTCTTTTAAAATCTTTTCGTTATATATTTTATGATATTTTCTTCAGCTTTATGACTTTTATATATATATTGTTTATTATTATAATAAAATATAATCTAAACAAGTGATTTTATATAAATATGTTTATAATGTGATGTTGTTAATATTTAGAATGTGTATAAAATAGCAAAAGTAGCAAAGTGTAGGTAAGAATATCATTTTAATAGGTATTTGATTAAATATATTTTTTTAACTAATTTCATTATTAAAATGTGTTGAGTGAAAATAATATAATTATAAACTCGGTCATAAATATGAACAAATATTAAAATAAAAACATTATTTAAGTTTTGAATATATAATGTATGCGAAAGTAACTTTTAATCTAATAATGAGTTTTAGAAAAATATTATCCAATCTCAAGATATTTAATTATTTATATATATATATATATTATTTAATTCTCATAAACCATAAATTAAATATAGTTTTCTAATATATATATAATATTAGTAAATCTATAAATATAATTACTATAATTTTTTACAAACGGTTTTTTCCTGCACTTCCATATCTTCTTCTCCCATCTTCATACACAACATGAAAGTACATTTTTATCCTTCTTATGTCACTCCCATAAAATAATTTTTGGATTATGTAATCCAGAAACTCATTTGAAAAAAGACTTCTGGATTATATAATCCAGAGCTAAATAAGACTTCCAGATTATGTAATTCGAAAAGTAATCATGCATCTGAAAAAGCTTCTGGATTATATAATCCATAAGCTAATTACAAATTTGAAAAATGACTTCCGGATTATGTAATCTGGAATATTATAAAGGGACATTTTTGGAAATTCGAAAATTTATGGAGATGAGAGAAGAAGGTATGGAGGTGCAGGAAGAAACAGTCTTTTTTACACCCTCTTTTCAAACCCAAATTCTACCACAATACTTCCAACCCAATTCTAGGGTGCTTCTTCCGGCAACCCATATATGATTTTGGCACCCCATAGTAATTGTGCAATTACAATTTTATCTTTAAGTAAATAATTAAAAATTTAAGACTCTACACAGTTTTCACCTTACTCTTTCTTTTTTCTTCTTTCACCTTGGTGGTTCTTAACACAGTTTCATAAATTTTGCAATGCGTTTGTGATGGTGTGTTGAAAAAGTTAGTTTTCTTACAGAAAGACATTTGTGAAATTATCAAATTTATGGGGTGTCAAAAGAACATATAGAGGTGGAAGAAGAAGCAGCCCAAATTCTATCCACACACCCTCTAACCTTGATAGGCCCAACCCAAATTCCCCTCGCACATCCCCAACTCACTCTAGATTTTCAATCTAATAACCCAGTCATGAACTCTACCTCTCATTTTCCCAAATCTTTTCTTGCTCTGCTACCCCTACCACCTTATTTGCACCTTCTAAGGGGTTGTCTTGTTGAATTCAGTTGCTCAAAATTAGGATCCTAACACCATAACTTCCAAGAAAATGGGGCTGAATGGTAGAGATAAAGTTGCAGAAAATTTAGGAATTAGAAAGTATATATCAGTTGTCCATTTTCCCAAAATTTAAGAAAATATAGTAAGTAAGTAGAATTTTCTTCTTTATGTACCTTCAATCAGGCTTAAACAATTCCTTAATTTTAGCTCGGAAACCTTAAAGTTAGAAGCATCTCCTATCTCCTAGTAGGTTTTGTCACCTTTGTTGTAGGAACTCCTTAACTTTCCAAACTCTTAACCTAGTCATGGTTGTTTCAAATCTTTCAAATGTTTTGTCCTTGATCACCTTGACTCTGTCTTAGAACCTTAACCCTCTCCTTATGGAGTGATGAGTGTCATGGCAAGCCTTGCTATGATGATGAGCGCAACACACTAGAGGTAGAGGTAGAGTGGCCGTTGTAAAGAACGTAGAGGAATTGCACTAAGCTAAACAAATTTAGTTTGAGGGAAGAAAAATAGTTTCTTGTTGTGATTCCATACTGATGGTTGTGTTTGGATTGGGGAGTGAAAGAGTGAAGATTTGAGGGAGAGAATGTGTGAGAATTTGAAAAAAAAAAATGAAGAAAATTAATATGTTTGGATTGAGATATGTTAGAATCTATTTAAAAGGAAATTTATTAAAGTTTGTGAGTGATATAATGGTTATGAAAATATTTTGATTTTTTAAAGGTATAAAATGTAACATTACAAATTTACCATTGTCTTTAAAAAATAGACTAATAAAATATTACGTATTTTTGTGTAAATTTTGGTGAATTAAAATTATGTAAGTTATTTATGATATAGTTGAATAATTAATTTCGTTAAAAAAATACGAGTTCCTTGAAGAAAAATATTTTACATATAAAATTATGAATATATGTAAAAATTGTAAATTATTATATATAAATAAGTACTTTAAATATTTATAAATTTAAAAATTATAAATAGAAAATAATTTTATATTAAATATAAATAGTATTATTATATTTATAATAATAATAATTATTATATAATTTTTTATTATAACTATATATTTTGTATAAAATTTTTATTTCATAATTAATTATTATTATTTTATTTTATTAAAATATTTGTGTTAGTTAAATTTATGTAATAACTAATATTTGTAATGAAGTATAATTTTAATTAATGAAAAATGTAAAAAAACGTGAAAAATGCATTTAAAGAAATATAAAATCATGCATGGTTTTCTAGAAAGAAGCATTGTGGTCATGTGCATGCAAAAAAAAAAAAACTGGAAAACCAAACTGACTTTTCATGACCTTATCATTTCAAGGAGAAAAAATATTTATTGTTTAGGAGTATATCTATTTTTCATTTTTATTTTCACAAAATCATGAATACAAATAAGTGATGTATCCTGAAATCCTTACTCGTGAGTAGTACATATATAAAAACAAACAAACAGACCTACGTGTTAAAAATATTATGAAACAAGAATCATGCAAAGAAAAAAAAAATGTATTCTAGATTCAAGATACAACTTTTTCATAAAAAAGTATTCCGTAGCAAGCGAAAAAAAATGAGTAGATTTGTTATACTTGAGTTCTTATGGTTTAAAGCACAACTTGAGCACCTTAAAATCTGATATGATATAGATTTTTTTTGTCAGAACCTAACAATAAGAATCACAGAAAAAAGGAATTATCAAACTCAAGTTATGAATATTCTAAGGAAAATAGTTTCTAACCTACAATTTTATAGGTCAGGTTTTAATCCCTCTATTTCTTGCTATTTAAACACAACTTTGGATGTTGTGAAAATGTGATATGAGCTAACTTAGATATTTATGTTTGACGAGAGTCTAAAATAAATAGTTATGAAGAAGGGAATTTTAGTTGGAAAGATATGACTTTTTCTAAGAAAAATAAACATTCATAAACGAGTTAGACTAATCAAAACTTTGTATCTACTTATTTAATTTCCTTTGAACACTAGTTACAACTTATAAGTGTTAGATTCATGGGGGTAGAAGCATAACCACGCAAGGATCATGCAAAAAAATAAAATAAAATTGGAGTTACAATATATGGTTTAAAAATAAATAAGTGTACATTGTGAGCAAGTTGAAGTGATCAAAATTTTCTTGAGAACATATTTAATTTATTGAAAGAATTTGACTAACTATTGTTAGTTTTAAGCACTCACTTCTATCACCAATTTATTATGAAATTTTATTAAATTTATATATTTTAGGATTTAGTTGCTTACAAATGCATGCACATAAATAAGATTAAATTATAGCAAGAAACTAAATGATAATGAGAGAGAAAGAAATCAATACAACAAATTTTAATATTGATTCACTGTATTATAAAAGTTACATCGAGTTCATTAATCACACCAGCCATGCTCATGCTATAATTTCATAATTTTACAAAAACAACCAAAATAATCAAAGCAAACAACTCGAGAAACCAAATCTTGAAACCTACAACACTACAAAAAAAAAAATCACTTTTAGCAAGTACAAAAATCAGTTGCGAAAACATTAAAATCGATCGCTAAGCACATTTGTGACCAAAATAGCCACCAAATAAAGATGAAAGTGAAAATTCTAGTCGCAAAGCATTTAACAAACAAATAATAAATTAGTCACAAATTCGCGATCAAAATTTTGGTTGTTATTCCGTAGCAAAAAGTTTGGTCCCAAATTTCCAAGAGACAAAATTAACGACTAATTTTTTTATGGCAAATTAGTCACTAAATCAGTCACTAAAGTAAAAGGTGATAGCGACTACCGTTTTCGGTCAATAATGGATTGAAATAATTAATTAAAAAAATTTTGGTAGCTAATTCGGTGGCTAAATTGGAGACCTATAGCGACGAAATTAATTTCAATGGCTAAATATTGTTTTTTTTTTAATTACAGCGACCGATCCGATTTCGATCGCTAAACAACGACTTTGTAGATTTAACCATCAAATCATTTTCAGTGGCTATTTTTGTATGTATTATTAATACCTATTTTTAAATGGTATTTCAACTTATTTATAAACAATTTCCAAACCTACTTATAAATATTCAAAATTCAATAAAGCTAAACAGGAATGAACTTCAATACATAATTTAAGAAAAGAATGTATACAAATTAAAAGTAAACCATATTACACAAAAAAAATTATTGTAAACAAGTTAAAAGAGTCAAGATTGTTATGTAATTCATGATACAACTAATCTTCTTCTACACTATCATCTGTAGTTTGGTTTCCTTTATGATGTTCATTTGTAGTAGGATCTAAAGGGCTTGACATGGGATTATTCATTTGAATGTGTTGTAAGATGAGTTACATCTGCTCATCTTGTTTACGCATATGCTTATCTTGTTTGTGCGTGTGTTCACTTTGTTGTTCATGTTTTTTCATCAATTGCTGCATCTTTTCTTCTAGTGTCAGCTCCTTTGTATCTTTTACCATAAGTTCAACATTTAACTTTTGAATAGTCTCACACATTTATTTTATTTGATGGTCTATTAGAGCTTGACTTGTAGTAGAGTGAGCACTTGTAGAACTATTGAACCTTTTGCTTAATACACCAAGTCCATAGCACTGCAAGAAAGTTTTGAATTAGCTGCTAATAAATTGTGAAGTAGCTACTAACAGTGAGGGCCAAGCCTTCCATAAATGGAAGAGAGAGAAAAAAAATTAAAATAGCATGAGTTTAGTTAACGTAAAGCATACACTAAGTTTTTCTAACAAATAAATAAATAACTAAAACTAGTGTGGGTCTAGTAAATATAAAGCTCACGCTAGATATTTAAAATAAAAATAAAAATAATGTATTACATCCGCTAAACATACGCACATAAAATAAAAATAATAATAAAATATTAGGATTTCAACCCACATTAACCCCTAAAATACCAAAACAAGCGTGGATGTATTAAACGTCTCACACTAAATTTTAAAAAAAAGTTAATAAATCTGTACGTTAAATACAAATAATAATAAAATATTAGGATTGTGAAGGTTTTAACCCACACTAATTTTTCTTAAAAAAATAATAAAATACCAAAACAAACGTGGTTGTAATAAAGTAAAACTTACACTAACTTTTTTTTAAAAATTAATAAATATGTACGTTAAATAAAAATAATAATAAAATATTAAGATTGTGAAGATTTAACTCACACTAATATTTAAAAAAAACAATAAAATACTAAAACAAGTGTGGGTGTAATAAACGTAAAACTCATACTAAACTTTTTTTAAAAATTAATAAATGTGTACGTTAAATACAAATAATAATAAAATATTAAGATTGTGAAGATTTTGACCACGCTAGCATTTTTAAAAAAACAATAAAATACCAAAACAAGCGTAGATGTAATAAACTTAAAGCTCACACTAATTTTTTTAAAATTAATAAATGTGTACGTTAAATACAAATAATAATAAAATATTAATATTGTGAAGGTTTAGTCCACACTAACATGTTTTTAAAAAAACAATGAAATATCAAAACAAGCGTGGATGTAATAAACATAAAGCCCACACTAATTTTTTTTTAAAATTAATAAATGTGTACGTTAAATATAATGATAAAATATTAAGATTGTGAAAGTTTAGCTATGCTAAATGTTAAATGTATTTTTAAACTAAATTTAAATCCATAATAAGTTTATAAAGGTTGTAAAATATTATTTATTTTTGGTTTATTAGGAAAAAAATATAAAACTGGATGGAGGATAAAAAAATATAAAAAAATTTATTTTTTTTATTAATGAGATATTTTATGAAACTGGTGTGTTTTTGAAAAATAATAACTTTTAAATTTTAATAAAAAAATTATTTTTTATATATTTTTTTATTGGTGATGTGTCATATGAAATAGTATAATTAGAAACATGGATTTGATGAGTGAGAGATGTGCAATTTGATATAATTAGAGAAATATTTTTGAATATTAAAACATTTTATTATATATATATATATTTGAATTATGTTAAAATAGTAATATATTGAAGAAGAATTTCACATAAAGTTGAATGGTAACCTAACTAATCATATTTTTTGCATGAATAATATGATAAAATTAAAAATATTTATGAAATTTAATTGTCTTAAAAAACCTAATTATTTATTTAATTTGATTCTTATGGGAATAATAAAATATATAACCTTTTCATACTACATTATAATAAAATATGAAAAAAAATACATTTTATTTTCATACTTAATTTATTATTGTTAATTTATAATTTATGCTATATAAATAAAATAGATTATATTAAATATTGATTTTATATACATAAATATGATAAAAAGTAATTATTATTTAACATACTTTGAAATAAATTATCACATGAGTTAGACCATCACAATGAAATGAGGAATGTAATTATCATTAGATTGTCTAACATGAATTTTTCATTCCTAATTAAATGAGAATTAGACATCTATACCTATATATAAAGATAATTATCCTCTTAACTATTCTTTTGGTTTACATACTTCTTGGTTTAACTCTTATATCAATATTTATTTTAGTATTTTATCTTGGACATTTCAGTCATATCATCATTTTTTTTTGAACCATTACTAAATAACCTATAATTTTTATGAGATTTGGTTTTGAAAGTTGCTTTTTAAAAAAAAATTAATTTTCTATTTTTTTAAAACTAATATATGTCGTATGTATTGTTTTTTACATCACATTCTTGATTTTTTATGCTAGGTCTTATTCTCTTTTAATAATTTTGGATATTCTTTTCTTTTAGTCATTTTTCATAGTTGTTTCCAATTTGATACTCATTTGTCATACTTGCATTAATATGTAATAATATTTTGCTCCAATAATTAATTTAAATATTATGGTGTCTTAACTATCGTTGTAATATTTTTAATTTATAAAAAATCAACTAATAAAAACTCATCTCTAAACTTCTTTGTAAATTAAAACCAATGAGTTCAAGATTCAATAATGAACACAAAAATAGGATACAATGGTATTTAACAGAGAATGGTCTTGCTCCTCCGAGTCAGAATGATCTCCAGTGATTTGAAGAAGACATTGGATGAAGGACACCTTCATTAAATTATTTCTTAAATGAAATCTTTCACTTATGTTGTGTTTATATTTATGGATATACTGTTTTTGAAGACATTGGATGAAGGACAACTTCATTCAATTATTTCTCATAAACATAATTTTTCTTATGTTGTGTTTGTATCTGTGGATATACGGTTCTCGAAGACAAATTTACAGGACAATTATGTGTATTATAATTTTAAACTATATATATATATTATTGGGTATCATATATCAATATTACATTTATGGTTATGATATAATTTAATCTGATCATAATATTAATGGATGATAACTATTCATAGTTCCAAAAAAATTAATATATTATCTATATTTTATTTAAATAAATATAAATACATAATACATAACATAATAATCAAAATAAAAAGTGTGGATATTTACCTGACAATGAGTTTTAGATATTTATTATGAAATTTCATTTTATGCATTTAGGAATTACCTCCTAATCTTAAACAAAGGAATGAACTTAAGAAAATATAAATTAATTAATCTTGCACAAAATGTTCAAGTTATCTCACCCACCTTATACATAAATAGCGGGAACATGCTCATGTGTATCCGATTTTTTATTTTTGTTATTAATGTGTATTTTTATTATTATTATTATTATTATTATTATTATTATGTATTCAATTTTTTAATTTTACTATTGATCGACAAAAATGTGGAATACATGTCAATATCCTTTTTATATAAATTCTTCTTAGTGTAGATAATTCATTTGTCCTTTGTTGAATGATCATTCTTCGTCTTCTATTTGCAATATTCAGTCTCCAAGTTTGTCTTTGTAGTGTTAATCTTTTATCACTTATATTTTCCATTTTTTTTATGTAATCTATTAAAATGTAGAAAAATAATAAACATTAGAAAAATTATTTAAAAACTTCTAAAATATAAATATTTATAAATATAGTTATTAATGAAAGAGATATTCAGAAATATTGATAATATTTAAAGTACGCATTTTTAGATTTTTAATATAAGTTAATAATTATTTAAGAAAAATAAATACGTTATAAGATTGTTATCAATGGAGGTAACATAAGATTTCTACAAAGATGAGTCTTTAAGCATTTGTTGTTGCTGGGCTTATTCTTGGCATTGCTTATATTTCCCCTAAAAATGAAGTCAAATTGATTATTGTGAAGAAAACATGTAGTAAAAATTAAATTATAACTTAAAGTTTAAATATAATGCAAGGTTGCAGGTCTTGTCGTTGATCCATTGTCTAGTCTTCAATTTCTTCGTTCTCTCTACAACCTCCCAAACGATTGGTTGTCGTTCAAGCTCCTTAGTTTACATAAATTTAAGAAAAATATATAATTGAATAACTAAGTCTAATATATTGTATTTATATTAAATATAGAAAAAAATATAAAAATATAATAACATTACCATTTTCTTAAAGTGAGATGTTGTAGATATGGAACCACCACAATAGGCTAATGCTCCATCCTCAAGAGCTCGATTTGCCTTGGCAATGACACTCTTGTTTTGGAATTCTGTAGAAATCCAATTTTCAACTCCAATTTTAGTTGGCGTGACTCTGAATTATTAAAACATCTATTTATCATCATCCTTCCTCATCTTATCTATTGTGCATGAACCTGAGGAATATGCTCTATTTGCTACGGGGATTAAAAATTGTAATGTAGAAATCAAGATTGTTCATGAACGCAAATGATGTCAAGGTTAAGTAAACAGTGACAAAACTGTTTCTAGCGCATCAGGCTAGCGAAATGCGTGACAAAAAAAGTTACATATAGCTAACAAGGTAATACTGAAACCATATTCTGCTTAAAACAAAAATTCATAAACAAAGTGTCACCCATAAAATGTGCAATTTTAAAATCAACTCACATCAGACTTGGAGTTGGTTCAATTACAAAATGGAAAGATAGCAAAGCCAAAGGCCAACTACACATTCTCAAAGAAAGATGTTAAGTCAATTTACAAATGGATCATCGAGTTGAAGATGCTAGATGGTTATGCCTCTAACATTTCAAGGTGTGCAAACCAAGATAAGGAAGTATGCATGGCATGAAAAGTCATAACTGTCACGTTTTCATGGAGTGTTTACTCCCAATATGTTTTCGGTTATTGCTAGAATTTGTGTAGAGTGCCCTTGCTGACTTAAGTCAATTCTTTAAAGACTTATATTCTAATACATTGAGGATGAATGATTTTGTCAGAATGAAAGAAAACATACCAATCATCTTATGTAAGTTAGAACGAATATTTCCACCAGCTTTCTTTGATTCAATGGAACTCCTTGTCAGTTATCTTCCTATGGAAGCAATACTTGGTGGTCCTCTTCAGTATCATTGGATGTATCCCTTTGAAAGGTAAGCATTATGTTAATTATTTTAATGTTTAAGAAGGTGTGCTACTTAAAATAATTACTGCTTTGCTTTAGGATGATGGGAGATGAAAAGAAATCGGTGGGTAATTTGGCACGAGTAGAAGGATCAATATGTGCATTCTACCTATATTGAGAGATAACATATTTTTGCTCTTGTTATTTCAAACGTTTAACTTGTTGTCAAATAGAAGTTTGAGAAATGATCCTCGAACATTTACAAATGAGGAAGACCCATACACACTGACAGTTTTTAATAAATGTGGACGCCCAAGTGGTTCTAGCAAAGACTATTGGTTCAATGATAAAGAACACCGTTTTTCCCATGTTCATGTCCTCATCACTTGCGATGAGGTCAAACCATTTCTTGAGTAAGTTTAATTGTACATACTTTGAATTAAATTACTATAGGTTGTGTAATTCGCTAACTAATTCCGATTAATATTCAAAGATTGTTCTTACAAGTGTACTCAATCAATGACGAAGATGCTTTGACAGTCATACATGCTAATTTTCCTGAATGGTTTAAGAGTTATGTAAGTGTAACCTAAATCCATACGTGTTTCTTATTAAATAGCAATATCATAAATAAATGTAATATTTTCTTATCATTACAACACAAGTTCATGATGAACGGAATGTAATCAACCCAAACTTGAAGGAACTTTCTTGGGGACCTAGGTAAGAAAACAACAAATAGTGGGTTGTATGTTAAAGGTGTCACTGGCGGAGGAGAAGACGACTTTTACGGAACAATTCATTATATATATGAATTAAAGTATGTTGCTCTCAATAAGAAGATCCCACTATTCTACTGTGAATGGTTTGACCCTACAATTAATGTTGGGACTAGATTTCATGCACAATATAATCTAGTTGAAATCAAGTTAAGTGGAAGATATGGACCCTATGATCCATTCATTATTCCACAGAAGGTCAAACAAGTTTATTATGTCACTTACTCAAACATATGTAAAAACCTTTGTGGATAGTGCGTTCCAATTAAAACAAAACCCTAAGGATATGTGCAAGTTGACAACATCAACAATGAATTGCCATATCAAGCTGATGAGACATCTAATGTGTTACCAGTTACAAGAATTGAACATTTACAATGTTTAGCTGACACATCTATTGTTGAAGTAATTGATGACGATGATGATATTGAAGCACATAATCACGATGATGATGATATTGAAGCACATAATCATGACGATGATGAAGATGTTGACCTTTTAAATGAAGATTACTCGGAACATCACATAAACAATATCGATTCAGAGTTTGATAACAATGATGACTAACATATATTAATTTTAATAAATTATAAACAAACATATCATAATTAGATAATTATACTAATATTATGAACAAATAATTTTTTAGGAAAAATGGTTAGGACTAGAGGGAGGGATGGTTCCATGGTTAGGCGTGGCCAGCTGAGACGTGGAGTTTCTACATGGATGCACGGTCAGCTAGCTATAGACCTTGAAGCATCCTTTATTCTTGTATTTATCCAACATCCGATGCTGGTAGTCCATATATTTCATCCCATTCCTTGACACCATCTTCTAGCCCGTCTTCCTCCACCCACTCCTCCTCTAGCCATGGACAATTTCGATATGCTTATCCACACCCCACTATATCACCTCATCACACACATATTTTAATTACAATTTCATACAAATCAACCAAAATGGGAAAACTGAAACGAAATATTTTCTTCTTTTCAAAAAAGTAGAGTCACTTGGGCATCTCAGGATGAGTGACAGATTAAAAAGGTCTATGAGTCTAAATTCATAAAACGAATTTGTGACATGTTGACCAAATCCAGGGCAAAGGGTGGCTGACCTACTTGGATAGGCGAGCAAACATTCGTTGAGCTTATGAACTATTTAGGATACACAAATTTTCAAAGATAAATCTGTTGAACCAAATGATGTTCAATGTTTTGAAGAATCCAAATCCTTTGAAGGATGATGAAGCCTCTGCTTTGCTTGATGCTGTTGTGCTGGTTTAAGCTTTGTTCTGGGGTAGTTTAATGTTGTAATCAACCCTTAGAT
>Ga0123342_1002945_pt1 | contig 27901 bp, 10 predicted proteins | sample Turbeawhitnodule_FD_89960 | JGI IMG/M metagenome (GOLD analysis project Ga0123342, IMG submission 89960) | Root nodule microbial communities of legume samples collected from Mexico - Turtle bean Mexico white nodule | ecosystem: Host-associated > Plants > Roots > Nodule | place: Mexico: Nepantla... | reverse complement strand
TAGGAGTTAAATTGTATGTGTGTTTGTAAAAGGGTTTGACCACCCCTGAAGTGATTCTCATTTATTGATTTTTTATTGCTGATCAAAAAAAAAAAGGGTGGTCCAACTCTTATACAGAAAAATAAGACAACAAACACCTAAAAACGCGTCTACCAACCCAACACACCGACACCCAAACCAACTCTAACCAGAATCAATGAAACAGCCTCATACAAGCCAAAAGATTTAGAACTCAACTAGAATAAGGGAAATAAACAGAATTAGACTTTGCAACAAACCAAGACCACACCTTTACTTGCATCGAAGCAAACACTTCAGACACATCAACCACACCTCTATTGAAGATGATCGAGTTCCTATGTTTCCAAATTGAAAAAGTATATTTGTTTTCGATGGGTGGGTGTCTTGAACCCTTGGTATGTATGTACTCGATTTAATACTGGTGCGTTATTTGGTTTTTTCTTCCGTTATAGTTATTAGTATTGAAAATGAAGTAGAAGATTAATCTGTGAATTTTAAATACGAAGATGGAAAGAAACTTTTATCTTTTATTATTTATACAGGAGTTTAATCATCCCTTAAATGAACCGATTTAATTTAATAGTTTATTGCCGATAAAAAAAATTGGATAAAAAAAAAATTGAAAACGTCCTTGCAGCTGAATCAAAACCAAAAAATAAACCTCTATTGATTATATTCCTTATACTGAAGCAACCCGTCAAATACTTTAACACGTTTTGCATTCAATATGCAAAGTTCAAAACCTAACACCGTAAAGATTAGCTTGATTCAACATGTTTTCTCGTGTTACACGATCAAATAAAATGAAAATCAAAATGGCTGGAGGAGAACCACGACCACGCCATGGTGGATGACGCATGGGTGAAGGAGGTGGACTTGGCATCAAACTCAATTTTCTCATTTTCATATCTGCAAATTAAGATCACGTCACGTTATTAACTATTGGAGATACATATAAACTTCCAAACACATTATAAAGAAGTGTTAAAGTTTACTAAATATTATAAAATCAATTTATAAAATAAGTTATATATAAATAAACCATATAATATCATATGGTATTATGACAGATCCGATGACTGATTACATTAAATATTAAATAAAAAATGTGATAAATATGATAGTCATGGTAATATATTGACAAATCTGAAAACTATGGTATGACCAATTAATACATCATACACTCTCATGTATAGAGTAATTATTTGATACTCTAAGACCAAATATAATTTTCAAACCAATGGACAAGTTAGTAAAATGATTACATTAATAATATATTTTATAATTTTCTTAATAAAGTTGTCTTAAATACGATTTTTATTTTTTTTATTAAAATTATATTAAATAAATAAAACTTCAGAAAAAATATACACAAAAATTATATTTATCAATAAAAAATTAAATATAAAAAAAATATATGACATAAACTCGTGTACATAAAACAAATTATAAAAAAACAAAAAGTTGGAATCATATCAAAACATAACTTATCCCATTGTTCGAATTATACATCGACTAAAGATTAGAACATTTCATTGTATATAAGTGGGTGCAAACCTCACCTTATGAGTCACAGTTTTATGAGGTTGAGTTAGTCTTAAAGCGCACTTCTTAACACCAATTTTACGAATTTTTACAATTTATTTATCTTAATAATTTTTTAGAAAATTGTACCAGAATCATCAATTTTCTGCCCTTCTTCTCCTCTCAGCAACATGTCTTGTGTATTCTTTTATTCTCATCTCCGTTACAAAGAAAATGTTCAAAAAAGTAGCTTGAAGGAAAGATATTAAGATAGATTTTATCAAGAGATAACAGCTGAGAGATTTGCTATACCTATTGTGAGGCTGTTACTATATATTCTCTACAATAAAAATTCTCTTCTTCCTTATAAAAACATGTTTCATATATATATATATGAATAACAACATTGTTTTCACATTGTCATTTTCATGGGATGGTTGATTGTTTAGAAATGTTTGATATGATTTAATTAAAGGTTTGGTTTTAGGTTATTTTTAAGTCACATTCTAGTTTTTTTTTACTGGTGCTTTGATCTATTGGTTTGTATAAGGTTGGTTAATTAATGTAATTTTGTCGGGTAGTTCTAGAGTTGGTGTTGTGCGAGTTGTCCTTGAATCACCCCTGAAATGGTCCATATATTTAATTTATTGCTGATAAAAAAAAATATTTGTTAAAACCTTTTTTTTATTTTTTCTTATTTATCGGTTTCTTTTACTCTTGATTTTCTTTATTCGTTTTTGGTTATATATTTTGTATAAATCATATTAAATATAAAATATCAATTAAAAATATATATATATATATATATATATATATATATATTATTAAAGAATCAACTTAAATCTTTAGCACTATGTTAAATTCCTATGTTTGTATGTCTTTCAGTGTCTGATGTATGACTAGACATTTTTGGTTTTATTGTTTTTTGTTTAGAAATAGTTTGTAATTTTTTTGAAAGCTTGGGATAGATTTGAGTATAACGTCCTATTTTTTTTTTTTACTTATTTTATATAAAAATTGGATCACTTTTTCATATTTATTTATTACTTTTTTCTGATAAAAAAACTATCTCAAATTATTAATCAATGTATTTTCCTTATTATTTGAAAATTTCCAAATTGACCAATCAAATATTTACTGTGAACGAGATAATTTAGTTATAGGATTAAAAAAATATTAAAAATTAGTATTTTTTTGAAAAAAATTACTTTGAAATCTAATCAAGTTGGATAAATTCTCCTAATAAAATAAACTAATTATCTTTCATTTTATTTATTTAGTCCTTATAATTTAATAACAAAAACTACGGAGGTTGGGGTTAATAATCATACCAGCGCCAATAATGAAGAGCAGTGTGACCGGGTTTGCCACACACTTGACAAAATATCTTGGAGTTATTCTAAATACCACGATTGGAAGAGTGAGTCACATGAGCACAACGACTAAAATTGTTGCTTTTGCCCGAGCCACGGGTACCACAAGAACCATAAAAATTGTTGTATTTTTCTTGAGATGGATTTGCAGGATGTCAGGATGTGTATGCAGCAGTGGCGCAGAAAGCGTTAACGGATCGACTTGATTGTGCCGCTCAAGACGCTCTTCTTGAACCAGAAGAAGGGTTTCGACCTCAACAACAGTATAGGAATCCCGTAGCGACAAAACAAAGACAACAAATGGATCATAATCGGACGAAAGACCATTCAAGATGGCTTTGACGGATATGGGTGCACCGACTGACGCAAGAGCATCCATAGTTCTTTTGATGCCAAGAACTGATACCATAATAAACATAGGATAGAGAGAGAAAATATAAAATGTAACTCAATTATATTAATTATATTATATATTAAAGGTGTAGAGTTTTCTTTATATACAAAAGTTAAAAGAGAGAAAAGTTACAAAAGTTAAAGAGAGGATATATCCTCTGGTTAACATATTATAAGGATGTATAATGTTGGACTAACAGTTTTGAGTTACAGCAGGTATTTTGAGATAAAATGTCTTCACATTTTTTTTAGTGGATTTGGAGTATCTTCAATTTGTTCATGGCCGTCTATAAGAGAAAAACAAGATGAGAAACAAAGCTAGCTTGATTCAACTCGTTTTCTGGTGATATATGATCAAATAAAATGAAAATTTAACCAGGAGGACGAGGACCTGTAGGTGAATTACGCTCAGGTGTAGGAGGTGGACTTGGCATCACTCCCAATTTTCTCATTTTCAGATCTGCAAATTAAGATCAAATGACGTTATTAACTGTTAATAAGCTTCTAAATTCAACAAAATTTACTTTTACTTTACGTGCTAAACACTTACAAGGACGTCATCTATCAGACATTAACGACAGTGATCGTGATCTTCTTACAATTTTAAACACATGCTACAATCAAAATCTGAACCACAGGAAAATAAATGCTTATGATGTTGAATCACTGCTAGCTTTTCATTTTCTGTTCTCTTTTTTGGATTCTTTAGTTTTTTGGAACTCCATGTCCATTGTGATTGAGCATTACAAAGTTTGAATCTGCTAAAAAAAGATGAACATGCATGCATGACAGATACGTGGTGGAAGTGATCGTGATTACATTCTTCTATGCATTTTCATGATTCACCACGAAGACTAACCTGAACCAAAACTCAACTGCAAAAGCAAAACAAAGGCTATGATTAACAGAAGAAAACGTGGAGAGATTGATGAGAGACTGAAGCAGTTAGCCATGGTGAAACTTGACAGTGTGAGTCATGCTTCAGAATCAGAAATCAAGAAAAATTTATAATGACGTGAGAAGAAAACCCTAATTCTTTTTTTTTTTCGCTTTCATACTACATTAATTGAAAAATGTAGTACTTTGACTGGTCAATAATAATAATTTTTTATTGGTAAAGTCAATAATAAAATGATTTAATTGCATGGTCGTAACGTTAAAATATATGAATAAGTAGTTTATGGTTCCAACAATATTTTGCAGAACTTGAAGAAGGTTTATGTGCGTTGAATGTTGAAACTCAAACCCAATTATAATATACCACTTCTTATTCATAGTCATGAGAGCAAAATTTTGCTAATAACTACTTTTTGTTAACAAAATGAAAAAATATTTTTAAAGAGGTTTTCCAAGTTTTCATATTCAATTTGATTAGATGAGAAAAATAGTATTTTCAGTCCGAGCTATGTATTATGTAAATAATTTTATAATTGAAATTTATAACAAATAAATATTTTAATCCATAAATTATATTATAATTAGTTTTGTAATCAATTATTTGTTGAATGAATAAATTATATTTTAAATTTATAATGAATAATATATATAGTGATAAAAGGCTATTTTATTTATTGCCAATTTTTTTAAAAACAATAGGTTGATAGAGACCTTGATCCATATTTATTTATTGGTTTTTAAACTATGTCAAATTACTAATAATGTATTTTTGTTATTGTTTGAAAATTTCCATATTGACCAATCAAATTTTTACTGTGTACAGATAATTTAGTCAGAGGAATACAAAAATATTAAAAAAATTACAATTTTTCTTGAAAAAAAAATACTTTAAAATCTAATTAAGTTGGATAAATTCTCCTAATAAATAAAATAGTTATCTTTCATTTTATTTATTTAGTCCTCATAATTTAATAACAAAAAAATACAAGAATTTAATTTTATAGTTTAATCATGGACTGAGATATTTTAATGGATTTAACATGTTATATCTAACATTTTTTTAATTTTAGTTCCTACAATTTAGTTTTAGGACTAGTCCCAATAATTTAGTTTAAACATAAGTATTAAAGAATTGCAAACAATTTAAAATATGTATTCCTTACCCACTAAAATAATTTAGTCTCTCAGATTTTAAATATTTAAAAAATTTAAAAATAATGCAAATTTTTTCCAAAAATTTAAATATTATTTTTCATAATCAACCATTACCAATCTATAATAACAACATTTTTTTATAGAGAGATATTCATGTATTGTTTGTGATGAAAATTTTCAAAATTAATTATAAAAATATCTTCACTTTGCAGTAGTGTATATTATATCATTTTTTTAATATAAAGTTAACTTAAGAAATATTCAAAATTATTTATCTTTTTTATCAGCAAAATTCATGAATAGTGCTTATGATCTACTAAACTAACACTATTATATAGCCAATATTAAATTAAATGCAATAATATTTTTATAAATAAATTTAAATTCATTTAACCGATGTAGAAAAAAAATATAGGTTAAAATTTGATTTATAAAAAAACACTTAGATTCCGTTGTTCTTTTTGCCATTGTTGTGGGTGTAAAAAAATTGTATTGGATTTGGGTTTGAGTTTGTTTGGGTTTGTACGGTTAGATTTGATTTTATACGGGTTAGTTTTGATTTTGTACGAGTTAATTTTTTAAATTGTATGGGTTTTTAGTGGTAGATTTGTTTGTCTCTCTATTTGTTGGTTTGGGAGACCAGTTGAACCACCCTTAAGTGATTCCTGTTATTCAATCATTATTGCTGATAAAAAAAAAACTTGTTAGATCCAGTGGAGGTTGGATGGGTGTGGTTTTTTTCAGTGTTTCTTCTTACACCCCATTAAAGTTTTTCCTGTATTCCATTAATATTTGAAAAGATCATTTTATTTTTTTAAATGATTTTTTTTATCATGTTTTTCTGGAATCTTGCTAAGTATCTCTTTCCAAAATTTATAAGTATAGTCTGAGAAATATTTTCTGAAATTTTTTAAACTATTTTCTAAAAATATTTCTGGAATATCTATAATACATTCTAGAATATGTTTTCTCAAATAACCTTTTTGGAATATATTCCGAAAAGAACTATATGGAATAAGACTAAATTAGATGGATATTTTCGTCATTTTACCTATTTAGTGAAATGTAGGAAGAAACACCATGATTTTTGGACTTTGGACTGTTACTCCTTGTACTTCCATATTTTCTTCTCTCACTTTCATACAAATTTTGTATTTCAAAAAATATATTTATATAATATTTTGGATGGATTATGTAATTTGAAAATTATTTTTCAAATTTATAATTAGTTTCCAGATTATATATTGTGGAAGTTTTTTTTCAGATGCATGATTAGTTTTCAGATTTTCCGAAGTTTTTTCTAATATGAGATTAACTTCTGGATTATGTAATCCGAAAGTCTTTTTCAAATGCGTATCCGGATTACATAATTCGAAAGCTACTCTCAAATTCAGACTTTTGGATTATATAATCCGAAATACCATTCTAGATTACATAATCCATAATATAGAGGTGGCATAAGAAGAATAAAAAAATATTTTCAAATTTTGTATGGGTGTTAGAAAGAACATATGGAGGTGTAGGAAGAAACAATCTGGTTTTTGTTGTCCAGATTGGTCTTCTTGTACGTGTTCTAGTGCTTAGTCCATTACCATGCATAAACCTCCATTGTTTGATTCCTTTTTCATAAAAAAATATTATTATGTTTTGATCATTAACAAATATTAATTATCAATTATCCTAATATTGTGTGATAGATTACTCTATGCTCAAAACATATAAAGAAAACACATGACAAGACCAAAAAAAAGTCTTATGAGAGTTTAAGCATTTTTAATGTATTATTATATTTAAGCAAAATTATCTTAACTACAGTAAATCCCGTCTTAGGCATAGTGTAAACCAATTTTCTCATCTTCATCAGATCTGCAAATTATTACTTTTTTTTTATCAGTGAAAGATGTTAGTTTAAGACATATATGTTTCTAGATGATGGAAGAATGTTCACTTTTAGAAATTAAGATACCAAATGGGCAAATGAATTTCTTAATTTTAGATCAATCTAAATGTATTAAATGTGAAGTACAAGGATACCCCTACCAACTACATAGAAGAATATGAAGTACATTTTAAGATAAACTTTTCAACATTAACATAAAACCAATGAAAATATCAACTATAAGAAATAATTAGACTTTTTATATAAGAAAAAAAAATTAAATCTAACTTAATCTAGATTTAAAAGAACAAATTCATACCTTCTCATGTCGAGAATGAGAGTTTACGTGTAAAACAATATATTTATGAATAGTACGATAGTTGATTGTTAGATAAAACTAACAAATTCTCATTAAGATAAGTTTTTAAATGAATCTAATACCATATTAAAAAATACACTTTAAACCTAATTTAATCTCATAAAACCGATTTATAAAATAAAATTTACACGTCATACTAATCAATATAAAATCTTCTATCATAAGAACATCACATGGTATGGTAGAACTTATACAGCTGAAACCAAATTATTTATAAACCAGTAATGCTTCATTGAAATTTATAATGCCAAGAAAACAATGGAATGAATCTTATTTTGGTTTGAGCTTTGAATAATGAAAACTTTTCCACAGAAAATGATGGCAATTATATTAATGAGGTGAGGTAGCATGATCTAAAGCCCAATGACAGTGACAACCAAATATTTGGAGCTTTTATTTTCAGTGTTTTTTTTTTTGGTCTAGTGGATATTTTTTTATATTCGGCTCAAGGTGGTTTTCGTAATAAATAATTAAGGACGGTACCATTCTCTAATATTTTTTTATTTAAATATATTCTATTCCCATCATTTTTTTAATGTTTAATTTTGGTCCCTATAAAAAAATTATAATACATTTACTCTTTTAAATTTAAAAGATTATATCTTTTGGTTGGCATAAAAATATATTTTCATGATAACAATGTTAACCTTGAGGTGTAAAAATGGTTCAAGGTATCATATACTTCAATATTTTTTTAACAACATTATTTTAATAATTTTTATATAATTTAATTATAAATTTACTTTTTATTATATTATTTATTTCTAAAAGTATCAAATCAAAATTGTCTACAACTATAAGGATGTCAGAATATATAATTTTCTTTTTCATGGTTTTTAAGTCATAAAATATCTTTCTATTCCAATCCTTAAGCTCTTTTTTAAGGGCTTGGTCCTCCACTGATTTCCAAGTAACACTTTAAAAGGCTTTAGGCCCAATCCACACAAAAAAATCCTTAATAAAAATGCACAATAATCAGAAATTGTTGTATCCAATGCATAACTCTTACTATTAAGTCTTTTCCATCTACTTAGATTACATAAATATTTTATCTATTCATGTTTATTGGCTCTAAACCATGTAAATTTTCTACCTATTAAAGGTTCTAACAAACCAACTTTATTATAAATTCATTAACTCATTCTATTTTTTTTCTTATTATTACCTTATAATGTTTGTCTTTCTTTTACCCTTCATACAACAATGAATGTAAAAGTCTCCTCCCACATAACTTTTCTTTCAATAAATATACAAGATGCATACATTTACCATAAGGAAATTATTTCATTAACACCATTAGTAAAAAAAACATATATTTGTCAAACACTTATATTAATATAATAATATTTTGAATTAAAAAAATAAAATAAAAATGAATAAAATATTAATTTATTAAGATATGAAAGGTATATGACACTCTTATTCCTAGTTAATTTTTTTCCTAATATTCTCTAATTTTGTTTCCTGGTGGCACAAAAATTCAAATATTAGGAAACCCTAAATAAGTTTTATAAATATGTTTTTTTTATTAATAATAATTTTTAAGATTGTAGATAATAATTTTTCATCATTTCATTTAAATACAAGAGCAAAATCACAATTTTAACAGATTTATTAATTTTTTTTTTATCTATCATATTCAATTAAATTACTCACAAACTTTTTTTTTGATTTTTTTTTTTTTACTTTTTACACCCTCTCCCTTAATACAAACAACATTTTACATTTTTTTTCTTCTAATTTCCATCTTTTCCATTTTTCTAAAATTCACTCCTTAGTCCAAATAAAGCAAAGTTAGATTTGTCTTGGTTTCCATTCATTTTGCTTTCATAATGTTCCTTTCATGGCACCACCGACATTATTATTAACCTTATCTTCATTGCAATGTGCCTAGTCTTGTGATGTTTCTTTGCTAGCTCTTTCTTCTTCTTTTTAACTTAGCATACCCTCTATTTGATCAAGAAACTAATTAACATTTTGATGTATGAAACTATTTAAGGAATTCACTTATATATAAGTTTGTTTCTCTCTTTATCTTGCTTGAGAAAGACTTGTCACTTGTTTTAAACATGAGAATGGGGTCAATATGATTACCTACTTTATGAAATGCCATTAAATATGCATGATCTAATCACAAGCTCTTGTTGAACCCAAATTAAATGAATACTTAGGTTAAAAAAAAACTCCACTATGAGGGTGATGTGTTGTGTGAACATCTTTTGATATGGAAATATGTGTATATTTCTCTCTTATTTTTTATTTATTTATTTAAAGGTATTGAAATATTTTTTTTTACTTTTTATTTTAGTTCTTTTGTTTCATTTTATTTAATTTTTTTACTATAATTTTGTCACTATTATTCAATTGTTTGACTTATCCATTAAATTTATTTTAATCTTTAGAATATCTACCTTTTTTTCTCTTTTACTCAATTTTGTTTGAATAATATCGCATCGAAACATAAATTTTAATTTTTGAACTAAATTTGTTTTACTATAGATATTTGATAATCTTTTGTTTCTATTTTAAATACTTATATTCATTGTTTATTCTTTGTTAAGTAAAAATGTTTGAGTATCTATTTGGCATGTTCAATTCATTTATTAGATAATCTATACAAAATTTATATTCTCTTTTATCTTTGCTTTTTAGTTCTATTTTATTTAAAAAACCATTTTAGAATACAATTTCTCATTTTTTTTCTTATTAATTCAAGTCATTTAATATTTATCATGTTTCCTAAAATTCTTAAAATACTTTATTTTCATATTTATATAATTATAATTTATTTCTTAAATTTTGATAAAAAAAAGCATAATTGAATGTAAATTTATAGTTTAGAAAATAAAATAAAAAATGTGTAGTGGGAGCCACTTTCATTATTGTTATCTAGGGTTAGGAAAGAGAAAAAGTCAAAGAAGTTCCAAGAGGTGAGAGGAGAAGTGAATCTACTAATTATAACATTAATTCTATATGTTTGATGTGAGAATTTATACATGGAGGGGCCCTTTCATGCACATCACAATCCATTTTATCCAAAGGTTGCAAGGACAAGGGGTAGGTGGAAGTTGCATGCTTTTATTTTTCACTTTTTCCCTTCCCCTAACATATACACAATTAATTCAAGAACAATTATACATTAAAAACCTAGGAAGTTTTATGCAACGTGTGTGTGATGTGATAATTTTAAAAATTAAATATATATTTTTTTTATTATAACACGAAAATAGTTTTTAGTTATGGTCTAAACTTTAAATTATTATATGTTTGTACTATGAAAATGATTGAAATAAAACATTTTATATGTGAAATTGGTTTAATTTAAAATTCAACTTCATCAAAAAGTAGTTGCATCAGAAGTAGTTGCATTAAAAGTAGTTGCATTAGGTATACGATGAAAACAACAATAACTTTTGGAAAAATTAATAATCTTTAAAAAAAATTAACAATTATTTTTCATATTATAGAAAGATTTGAAGGCTCCAATCATTTTCATATTACAAGTATTTAGATGATATAAAGTTTTAATCAGAAATAAAAATCAATTTCACATTAGATACCAAAAACGTAACAATGAAAAAAAAATTAATAAAAAATTATACTCTTATTCCTTACCCTTAAAAAAATCCTACTCATTGTGAGACACCTATATGCAAACAACAAAAATCAAATATTTAAAGCGTTATTTATATAAATTTTAACAAAAAGAGCATATTTGGATAATTTATTTCCTCCAATACTATATTGTGCTAAATATTTATATAAAGAAACCCAAATAACACACAGTTTACTCCAGTCGGTTCCATTCTAAATTTGTTTTATTTATTTATTTAAAAACGAAGGAAAGACAATTTTAAAACTTTAAAATAAAAAAATTATCTTAAAAAATAAAATAAAAAATTCCATTCTTCATATTTAAATAAAAAAAATTAAAATAAAACTGAATTCTGAATTGCTACAATAAACCACATTATTTAAATAATTATTTGACATAATATATTATTTAAATAAATATTTGATATAATTATTAAAAAGATAAATAATTTAAAAGTGTTGATTTAGTTAAAAATTTCTTACTTACATCTTTCTCCCAATTGCAAACAAATTAGTTAGATGTCACATCTCCCTTTTTCCCAATTAGGATGAACAAGTTGCTATCTTCTATTCAATTGTGTCTCACACACTTCAAAAAAGAAAAAGACAAACAAAGTCACCGTTGTATATATATAGGTCCTCCTTTTATTTATTTTATTTAAAATAATGTTTTTATTTAATGTAATAATCACTAAAAAAATTCATAAGAAATGAATTTTAAAAACAAAAATAATTAGTTGAGTAAATTAAAAATCATTTTAAAGACTAAAAAATTATTAATTTTTAAATTAGTTTCTATTATTGATAAATAGTTTTTAAATTGATATCTAATTAATTATCAAGATTTTAAATACCAATTATTTATATTTTAAATTTAGAAATTATTTATTAATAATAAAAATTAATTTAAAAATTAATAATTTTTTAGTCTTTATATTTTTAATTTAGTCATTATAACAATTAATTTTTTTTCTAAAATTAGTTTTTATTTAATGTTTTTTTAGTGAATACTACAAAATCTCTTTCTAATTTAACTCTCTATTTTTATTTTATTTTCATCTCTCAAACTTTAATTGAAAATATCTTTTAAAAATATTTCTTAAAAAACATTTATCTTATTCCATGTTTTTGTTTGACTTACTTTATGTGATCATTGATGTGTGATTCTGCATGTCCATATTGTACGTTGATGGAAGTTGCCAATTAAAATTGTGAGTCAAATCTCAGTATTATTTATGAATAAGAAAAAGACTAAGAAATATTTCATATGGAAAAGACTTTTTCTTCTAGTAAGGGACAAAAGGTGATAACATAGAATAATGTGTGCATTTGTTTGTGAAACTAATGCATAATTGAATATCATTCCAATCATTCAAATTACACTATTTTTCAGTTGAAATAGTTTGATAAAATAAGTCATAATAATATGTTACGTGGATAGGCTCATCAAGTCTTTGGTCCCTCGTGAGAAGGTATTCCCACCAACTGCTAAAAGCAAAAACTAAAATACAAATCCTTAGCTTTCCCTTGATTCTCTATTTCTATTTCTTTAATTTCATCTCAAGAAAGCTTAATTTGATTTTTTTAAGGAGTTATTTTGGTCGACAAGGTTTTAGTGAAAGATTTAATAAAACATTGTTTAACTATCATCATCATTTCAGAGAGTGAAGACGTTTTAACGTGATTTAAATCTACAATCAAGTGTGGGAGTAATAGAAACAACGTCACATCTTTTTTTATCTGGAAGGTAATTTGGTTGGTTTGGTTAAAATGAGATGAGTAGGTGAGTTTGACATCGACAGTCCATCATAAGTCAAAAAAGCACTTTGCACAATTTATGATGACTAAAGAAAGTGATATTGTTAATAAAATTTGGTTCTGCAGGTGGATAGCAGTTGTAATATTTTACGCTCTCACTTAAGTTTTGTTTATTCTTTTTTGTGAGTCCGGTACATTACACCGGTTAAACCATCTAATCGGTATAATATATCATGTTAACACAAACAAATAAATTTAAGTCTTAAAGTAGTACATTACATCGATTAGATGGTTTAATTGATGTAATATGTACTCAATATTTATAAAAATATCATCGCATTTTTTTACTTTGATTTTCGTTTTATCGATTTAGAGTATCATTGTAGTTACCCATTTATATACTAATGAGTATTTCACCCTTGAATAATATGTTTACATCTTAATTGATTTTGTTACAATGTTTTATTCTTTCTTTGAGGTTGCTACTTCGAAGTTCAATATTTTCAACTATATATATAACATGGTTAGGTAATAGTACAATAAATTATGCTTTCGTTCGGTAGCTACTTTATGCTTGAATCTGGTACATACTTTATGATCATAAGTCGCCGTTGACACCATTTCAGTTTACGTGTATTTAGTCTATGCCATTTTTTTTTAAAAAAAATTCTATCATTTTATTTTATTGATTTCAAATATTTAAACGTAGAAACTTGTAATGTGATATATTTTTCTCTCTCTTTTGACTTCCAAATTACATTTTTTTATGTTTCTTCCTAATAAAATTTAATGCATACACGTTAATCATCGTGTAGTAAATTATAATTAGAATCACAATTATAATTACAATTTTAATTTGTAATTGTTCAGAAGGAACATTTTTTAACATAATAATATACCACACACACAATAAACACAATATATATATCCAACCACTAAGCCAATTATTTTAGTTTTTTTATTTTCTCTCTATCCACTTGTTGCTCAAAGCTGAGTCATTGTAGCTTCTAACTTCAGATTACCTTTTTTTTTATGCCAAAACGAACGCTTCTACTTTATTGAGCAGTGACCATGTCTACACACAAGTTCATGTACGTAAATGCTTCAAGAGTCAACCAAAATTTATCCGATTAAATTAATATTATCAAATAAAATTACAATTCTGAAAAAAAATGTAAAAGGATTAATTGATCCACAAGGAGAATTTATTACTAACGATCAATTTTTTTTATACACGATGGCTGCAATGTTCTTATAGTCTTATAGCATGTTGCACTCCAAGAAGTAGTCTTACTTATGCCCTGCCCAAAACACAAAAATAAAATTAAAACACAACATAAACTTTAATTTAACTTAGTATATAACCCATTCCGATCAGAAAATAGAGAAAGAAAACATATCAGAGGAAAGATATACGAACTGAGATCTTGTTAATAATAAATGAACTTGGAAATTTTACAGGAATCAAAAACAAACATGAATCAACCAAACAAATACTTAGTGCACATGTCTCGCAGGATTAAAGAGAGGACATCACAAACATCGTACTAAATACAAATATCTTATTGAACCATGTGGTTGCATGATGCTAATTTGGTAGCAGTTTGTTACAGTATGAAGAAATGTTGTGTGGTGGATCACATGATGGAGCAAGGATACTGATCAGGGCAAGAATCATAGCATACTAGTTGGGGAGGACAAGGGGGGTAGTAATAAGGTTGGTAGGGCACATAGCATTTGTGACAGGTGCACCATTTAGGGCACGGTGAAGGACTTTTACTAGAACAACAAGAACCACTGCAGTTTGATTTGTGACAGTTGGAGCATGAGTCACAGTTCCCATCGCACTTAGCGTTCTCACAGTTAACACAAACGATGCAACACTCGCCATTGCAGCTGCTGCTTTTGCACTCAAAGCAGAATATGCTATCAATGTCACACTTACCATGGCAGCTGGAACTGTTGCACTTTTTGCACAGACAGGCACGCAGCATGCTCTTCAGCTTCTCTTCCCTTTTCTTCCTCTTCTCCTCCTCCTCCTCCTTCTTCTTCTTCTCCGCGTCCTCCTTCTTCTTCTTTTCTTCCGCCGCCTTTTTCAGATCCTCCACCGTCACAATCACCACCGAGGAGAACTTCTTCTTCAGCTGGTTCGCCAAGCAAACCATGTCCACGTTTTCGCCGCTCACCGCCACGCGGTCGCTGTCGTCACCCTCCAGGGCTACCGAAGTCACACCTGGGAAGTTAATGGATACTGAATTTCAATCTAGATTTTTTGACAATCACATGCCCTATAACATTATAACATGATCATGTGTTATAAGGTTCGGATATAATTCTTAAATGATGTGTATCGAATACACATATCAAACACAACACCAACGATCGTAACACATCTATAAGTGAATTGATAATTCTAACATAATTGTAATACAATTTTAAAAAAAAAAATATTAATTTTTTAAAAATTTAAATTTATTGTATAAATTTTTATTATAATTATAAAAATAAAAAATAAATTATTTTGAACCAAGAAACATCTTTCTCTAAGAAAAACTATACAAATAAAATTTATTGTCAATTTATATAATTTATAATTATATAATATATATATCCGTATTCCGTACCCTACATTTTAAATTTTAAAAATTATACGTAATTCTTATATCCTTATCATAATAGTGTATATGTCATTATTTGTGCTGCATAAATCACGGTCTATCGTTTCTACTATATATGTAATTGAGATTTCAAATTTACGTACAATAATTCATCTTATTTAATTACATTTTATATGTAAAGATTGATAAACATCATGATAATTTTAACCCATATAATAATTTAAGAAAGTCTCCTATCCATGAGTTTTAAACGATCCAGATTTTGTCACGAACTTTTATTAAAACATTTTATGAGGAAATAAAAGAATTTAAAATTTAATATCATTTATCATCAAAATAAACTTCATTTTCTTATCTTATAAAAATTATATTTATACTAAAGTATAAATAAAAAATTATAAAAGTATTTTTGTAAAACTCTCCCATCAGAATAAAATTTGTGAAAATATCTTAAAAATGATGCTATATATAATGAGACAAAAAAGAAGATAAGACTTGACTTTTATACTAGAGATGAACTTAATACTTAACTTGTATTTACAATTTACTTTTATTTTGCTTTTTTTTTTCACACTACTCATGGACAAAGCTTAGTTTGTATAGTCTTCTAGGTGTTGTTCATATTAATAAACTCATCTCCCTATATTCTGTAAAAACAAGTGTATCAGTATAAAAAGATGAGTTAGTTTTAGTTTTCAGTAGAAAACAACACTAAAATTAACTAACAAAAGCTTTGTTTTCTCTTCATATAAGAAACTGAACTCTAAGAACTTCTCTGATTATATATGTAAGTTTGCATAAACATATATATTAAAAGTTAATAGAAGCTATGGAATGAAAGTCTCTGAAAGAAACTTGTTTTGCATATGGAAGGTTATAACAGGGATTGGCATGTGATGTTCACCTGGTACCTCTGCTGCAATTTTCAGGGCTTTGTTTCTGCATTTGTCACAGTCCATTTGAAGCTTGATAACTACTTTTTGCTGTATTATCACACGTGTTATTATGTATATAAGTTCTTGAGAAAATATCAAAAAAAAAAAAAAAAGAAAAGGGACATAAAAGCAAAAGTAAAACCATTGGTTCATACCTTCATGTTTGCTTAATTGAATCAAAAAGCAACTTCTGGCTTTTCTGACAGGAAACAAAATCGAAGGGTGTCTTGGTGTTTGTCTTGTGCTTTGGAACTGAGCGAATAGAAGATAGTTTATATAATAACAAGTGAGGGGTAGAGATTATAAAATAAGTTTTCTACAAAAAAAAATTAGAAAATATGTACAAGTCTTCAATGAATCTGCTGGCTGGCTGAGAATGACATGTTAGCTACTGGGTTAGGTGGTCCACCAAAATTTCACATTCATACTTCTCAACATGATTCTATTTTTATGTCTAATAATCAAGTTATGGTCAATGTCTTAATTTACTAGGTCGTTAATTGTTTTTTCTGTCTTGAAATTATTTATAGATATTTAATTTAACTGTTGGGTGTTTGTTAATTGAAGGCTTTTACTTTAGGAGCAAGTTCAATTCCATATCACATGGCATTTAAGCTATAAATTCTTAAAGAAAGAAAAGTCAAGCATGTAGGAATCAAATCCAGAATTATGGTAGAGTGAGAGTATAACCAAGCCACTAAAACAGATGTACTTTTATTAGTACAAGATTAGTACTATTCTTGTATTATCATTTTATTTTATTATAATAATTATTATTGTTACTTTATTTTATTATAATTATAATTATAATTCTAGAGAAGCAATTATTACGTTATGAAAATGATTGTTTTTTTTTTACGTTGATGATATCCTTATTATCCGACAATATAAAAATAAAATAAAAGAGTTTAAAGAAAAATTAAGTTTAGAGTTTGAAATGAAGGAGGTTGATCTTGTGAGACGAATTCTTGGGATGAACATATGAAAGGATCATACAATTGGAGAGTTACGTTTATCTCAATAGGAATACTTGGAGAATGTGGTTGAAAAGTTTATGATGTATGAGTTAGAGCCTTTGAGTACATCTTTTGGTCATCTTTTAAAGTTTTAAATTACCCAAGCTCCAAATTTTGAGGAAGGTATTAGAGGATTGGGTCCACCCGATTTACTAAAAATTAATTATTTACTATGACTCTTTTTATATTTTTTTTGGTAATTTTTAGGTATTTTTGAAGTATTTTTTGCTTTTTAGTTTATATATCTACACTTTCAGAAAATTCTAAAAACTTTTATGCTATTTTCTTCTATCAAATAGAGATTTATTAAACCATTACATTTTAAAAAATTATTTATTTTAAAAATACATTTTGCTTAATGTAATATAATTGTTTTTTAACCACTTTGTATATTTTATTATTATTACGTTTATTATTATCTTATTGTATATAATTGTATGATGTATTACTTATTATTAAAATTTGGTATTAGTGGATTATATAACAGAGTATGAATGTTTATATAAACCGTAGTTGAATGTATAATAGATTCTTACCTGGTCGGAAGGGTTACATTGAAGTATCTTTAAATGGTATGGCTGAATTTGTGTAGTTCGTCCTTAAAAGACATTTGTAACTAATTATATATTAATTTTGAAACTAGTTTATAAATTTTATTAACAATAAAAACTACTTTAAATTTTAATAGTTTTTTAGTTTAAAAAATAATATATAATTTAATCGTGAGTAATTATTATTTATCTTTAAAATTAGTTTTTATTTAATAATTTTTTTATAATATTTAATTAGATACCTCAAACACACAGTTCGACAATACATTCTTTTTAAAGCATATTCTAATACTAGGTTGCATTGCTTATGTTGATGTTGACTGTGAATTTTGTCCAGAGAGTAAAAAATCTACTACTGAATTTTGTAATTTTTTTAGTAATTCTTTAATCTAGTGAAAGTCCAAAAAGTAAAACACGATCAACAAAACTTCTACTTGGTGGAAATACACAACTTTTGAAATAATCTCCTTCAATAATTTATTGAATAACTTCATTTTGACACTTTTCTTTACCTCTGTATATCGTGATAGTAAAGTTGTTATTCAAATTGCCTTAAATCTTATTAGAGATAAAATTGCAAAAGAGACTCTCAACCTAATTCATGTTTGCTGATAAAAAAAAAAAAAACTAATTCATGTAAAAAAAAAAAAAACCATCAACTTATAGATGTTTTCATCAAGGCTTTAACCAAGACAAATTTTTTGAACATTCTTTTCAAGATGATCATTGATAATATTTTTCTGACAGCTTCAGGGGATCTATTATGATTAACTGTGATTTATCATGGTTATCTAATTTAGTTAATGTTTAGTTAGTTTGATTTATATATAAGCACGTGAGAGGTTTTTTTTTTTACCAGTGATTTATATATAATTTAGTTAATTGGCGAATAACACAAACAAAATGAATATAGAAATAAATGGCCTAATAATTTATTGAAAAAATGTTTTATTTAGTAGTTAATTTGTTTTTATGATTGAAGATGAAGAAAAAGAAGGATTAGCAGTGGTTCACATGGATTTGCCGTCAAAATGTTGTGAGAAAGCATGTGTGTTCTTATTTTTTTGTCATTTAGAAACCAACAGCGATCCGTGAATAGTCATTTCATGAAATCATCCTACAGTTTTCTTCATTGACAGCAAAATATTATTATTTCAGCACGTTTTAGTTGGGTTTCATTTAGTTCTCATTAATGCAAGAATAGCTATTTTAGGTTGCAAATTATCCAACACATGTTAATTTTATAGTTTGTCTCTGATGCCAAACCAAATCACTTTCTTCATTAGAGTGGCAATTTTTTTAACCATGACATCCAAAATTGGCCTCAGAAGTGGTAGAAAGCACAGTCATATGCACAATATTCAAGAATTATATCAAAAGTTTGGTACTTTGTTGAGTAATGAAGTACCTCACTTAATCATTTTGTCTGTATTAAGGTGTGTAAGTGAACACTGTAGCCATACTATGTGTGGAGTTGAAGGAGAAGAATAATTTTTTATGTTCTGTATTTTAGGAATGTTACAATCTTTATACATAACTGAGACAATATCCCTACTTTACCGGATACATAAACTTTATTAACACTAACAAAAATCATTAAATAGAAATTAATTTTATAGAAAAAATAATTAGTTGTTATATTGACTATTTTAAAGATTTTGTTTTTGCTATATTGATAAATTAGAGACTATTTTAACTATCGATTATTTAGATTTTAAATTTGGTAGTAAAAATCTTAGTAGCTAATTAGATAACAATTTAGAAACTATTTATCAATAATAGAACATAATTTAGAAATTAATTTTTTTTAATATTTAAAATGATTTCTAATTTAGTTAATATAGGAATTAATTATTTTTTATCTCTAAAATTAATTTTTATTTAATAATTTTCTTGTAGTGCTACTTTACCCATCTGTGTTAAAGTTTAAGCTTTTTGTTGGAGATCCCACATCGACTAGAGATTAGAGTCTTTCATTGTGTATAAGTGGGTGCAAACCTCAACCTCATGAGCTGATTTTATGGGGTTGAGTTAGGCTTAAAGTCCACTTTGTAATATGGTATCAGGGTCATTTCAAACCTATCCTAGCAAGTATTTGTTGGGTTTATCAGGCCACCAACCATAATATGTTATCTCATGTCCACTTTGTAATACTTTTCAAAAAGTTCTTAAAAACCAACTGCAATCAGAACAGCAGACAAAAGAGTGAGTGAGTGAATGATGATGCATTGAGGAGTTGACATTGAGAACGTGTAATGAAAATGTGAATGAAATTTAGGTGTGATAAGAAGAACTATTCACATAGAAAAGTCCTGTTTAGTAACTCTTGCAACAATTTTATTCTGGTTCTGTCTGTGTCAAAACTATGTTCATTATGATTGCTGGAATAATATTCTGGTTCTGGTTGCTTTCAAAATTAATATGCCCTGTGATTCATGGAATACCAAATCTTATTATTATTGATGCTACTTTTATATATTACAACATAAATAATAAATCTCATTTACTTTATTTAATGATTTTAAATAAATAGCACTCTTTCAGCATTAATATTCCTGAATTAAAACAAACAGGCCATTACCAAAAATAATTATTTTCATATTTTATAACTTCTCCTTTCGATATTCATTTTCAAATAATGTAAAATTTAAGAAAAATAAAAATATCATTTCCTTTGTTTTGAAAGTAAATTACAATATGAAAGATATTAATTATATGAAAAGGATTATGTTTATCATTTTTTAGAATTAGTCTCACCCAATTGGTAATTAATGTTCATCTCCTTTTCTTCCTTTCTTTTATCAAAATTCAAAATTTGATGGTGTAGGAAATTGGAAAAATACAAGAAGATTTTTTAGTAGCATGAAGATTTGATGAATATCTTTGAATATAAAAGAAATTTTGAATATTTTTTCACAAATACCCAATAGATAGCGAGATGGGTAATGGGACAAATTTTTAGATAAGAAATTCTTTTAGATAAGAAGGTAGTGGATATGCATTACTCATATTCAACTCGTTTTGTTGGTATCCCTAATTGTTATATTTAAATAATTTCCTAGACAAAGCATAAATATTTTTTTTTAATTAGAATTTACTATTACAAATAATTTGTTAAATAAATTTTCAGGTACAAAAAATGGAGGAATTTTGGGTAATTAACTCAATGCTGAGAATTTTTTTGCATGGAAGCCTTTAAACTAAACAAAAATATAAAAAAGTTTGAAGGAAAGAAGAAACTACATTGACTAATCAATAAATGAATTTGTAGACCAAATTTCAATCACTAATTAAACACAATTGAGGGAAAGCTTCGAAGTTCACATCATAAGAGCTCCAAGAGAGAAATGTAACGAGTTTATTGTGAAACATGACAAGGGAGATATATAAAGGGATTAGAGGTGAGGGTGAAATAGTAATTTAAAATTCTTAAATGGTGAACTTAGATAACAGAACCCAAAGAAAGTATATTCAACCCAAAATATAGGCCCAAGATGTAGCAGCCCAAGATATAACAGCCCAAGATGTATCGGCCCAAGATATAGCGGCACAAGATGTAGCGGCCCAAAACATAGAGGCCCAAGATATAGCAGCCCAAGATCTAGCGGCTAGAGCCTACTAAACATATTACCTTTGTTAGGACAGTTTCTTCTTGCATCCCTACGTTTTTCTTCCTGCACTCCTATAATATTATGCAAAGATAAAATTATCTTTATTATTTTTTAAAAATCTTAAAATGCCCCTAATTTCTAAAAACCCTAAAACTCTCATTTTTTTAATTTTTTTTTTCATTTTCTTCTTCCTAGCGTAACCGCAACTCCCAGTCTCCAGATCTCTATTCCGTGCGACGCCATTCTAGAACTTCACATCTCTTGTGATTTAGGGTGATCTTGACAACTTGAAGGTAAGTAAAACTTATGTTTGTACTTCTATTTTTTCTTTGGATTTTCATTTTCGCATTTCATCTATATTGTTTCAAACAATGTAATTCGATAGTTTTACGGAATAGAGAAACCGTATATATTTTTTTACATTCTGGATTATGGAATCTGCAAAATTCTAGATTGATGCTTTCGGTAAAATCTCGGATTGGTAGTTTCGGTAATATTTTGGATTGTTATTTCAAGTAATATTCCAGATTAATGAATTCGTAGCACATTATTCAATTTCAGATTGATGAATCCGTAGTACATTACTCAATCTCGATTTTCAGTAACCACAAAAACTCCCCCACCTTGCTCAACACAACTACAGACCTGCACAACACCTGAGATGAATGAAAAAATGAACAACACAACTACAGAACCTGCAAAACACCTGAGATGAATGAAAAAGATGAACAGTTGCAAAGAAACTCCACCACGGTGCCCATTTTCAAATAATAGGTCAAGGTCAGTTTGGGGATTTTAAAATTTGTGGAGGTGCAGAAAGAAAATTGTAGGGGTGCAGGAAGAAGAAGCCCTTTGTTAGTACCAGGATACTTTTTAAACTTCTTAAAAGGCAAGGTTTCTGCAGTTTTTAAAAGAGAGGTCTTTTTCAATACTTACCAGATTTTTTAATTTGTTTTTTAGCAAATATTTCTTTTGAAAAAAATCATCTTTTACATTTAAGATCATCATCAAATAAGATAGCAAGTGTTATAGATTTTACGTTGATTCTTGTGAAGAATATTTACGATTGGAGGGATTTCAATAATGGTTATAAGTTTTTTTTATTACCTAAATAAATACTTTTAAAATATAATAATTCAAGAAAATAATAGAATAATCTAGCAAAAGTTATTTGAATTAAACTATGTAGATTTTTGTTTGAAGTTATAATTTTTTTCAAGAAAAAGTTCATTTCTTGAATCAATTCATCAATCACTAGTGTGATTGAAGTCCTATTTTCCTTTACACTTTAAAATTATGATATGTTAGTGATTTCAAAATTTGAATTAGAAGTTTAGAACAATAAATATTGGCTAAAAAATAACGTTTACCTATTCCAAATAAATTTATTTATAGATTTGTATTGAAAATAAGAATAACTTATTTATAGATTTATATTAAGTCTAAAATATTATAATTATTCTTGTATTAATCTAATAATTGGCTTCAGTAATCATGATTAATTGTTTTATCTTTATCAATTTTTATATTTCTTTAATGCCGTGTTTGAAATTAAATTTTTTATTAATAAAAATTAAATGAATTAAAAATAACATTTTAGGGTGTTTTAATTCTTATACAATATAAAACACATTCAACATGTTCTAGTATATTCTCTATAGAACCAAAATTCAACAGATTATACATCAGCTTACAGATTTTCCAGCATTATATAAGCTCGAAACTGAAGTGATATCGACTATTCGATTTCGAAAATGTATGGTATTAATAACATCCAATTATAGGATAATACTTTGCTTTTTCGTATCAACAAACACATTATTTTTTGTTGGAAAGAAATTTCAAGAACTTCCATGGATACATACATTTCACTTCTTTCAAGTTTGCTTTAGACGGCACACAATTTAACCATGGAACACACTCATAAATGTCCAACACGATTCCTTCTCTTCAAGCTTCATCAACCACCAACCAACAACATGAAAATATGCCATGTTAATTATATATTAGCTCAACCAAGAACATGACCTTTCTTTTCCAAGATTATATTAACCAAGTAATGCATTTTGGTTTTAACTGAGAATATATCTTCTGACTGAAAGTAAAAAATTAAATTTGGAGTGCCAAAATCTATTTGAAAAACTTACTTGATGTTCTTCTGATACACCTCAACTACAAGAAGGAAAGAAAAAAAACTCATAATTTGCATAACATTTTTACAAAAGTGCTTCCTCAAGTTCTTGCATGAGTGCTTCAAAGTTCAAGCAAGCAAGAGATGAACATCATCGTCATGGATCTTGTTGAAGAAGCAAATTTCCCCATTGTTCAAGTGAGTAACATGTTCAGCCAAACTGAGCATACGCTTCACATAAGCATTTCTCAACCTTTTCCAGATGTTCATGGATAACCTACTAATCTTTGGTTGATGAACTTTAGGAATCACTTCAACCATTTTCACCTTTGGCCTCAAAGTGTCACCAACATTCTCAACACTACCACTTACCTCTGTGCTGCTGTTGAGCTTCTGATATGCTCCTTTTCTTCTGTGCTTCTTCATCCTTCCACACACAGGAACAAAATCAACCATCTCCATCTTCTACAACTTGTGTGCAAAAGAGAGATAGAGAGAGAGAAAATGGACAAGAGGCTGGGAGAAACAAAAGGTGTTTGATGCGAAATGTGCATGATAATAATTTGGAAAGAGATGAATGAAGGTGGGTGCAGTGAAGAGTGAAGAGGTGAAGTTGGTGAGAGGGACAGAGACATGGGAAAGTGAGAAGTGATAAATGTGTGAAGTGCATGGATAGATGTGTAAGTGTAAGAACGTTGTGTGAAAGGAAAAAGAGATGATTCGCTTTAATTAATGTCCATGCAATGCACCCTATGCCAAAGGACTCTCTCTTCTTAATTCAATTCCAATTTAAAGCCAACCAACATGAGGAGGTGGTAGTTGCCTTCCTTCACAACATAATTACTACTACTTTCACATTATTTTCTAATTTTCATCATTTTTTTATTATGCATGGTTAATGTTTTACCGATATATATACACTACCAGAAAATAATGAAATAAAAATAATTTTAGATAAAAAATAATAATTAGTTGTTATAGTGACTAAATTAGATACCATTTTAGAGACTAAATAAATTTTTGATTTCTAAATTTAACAATCAAGGTTTTTGCTACCAAATTTAGAATCTAAATAATTGGTAGTTAAAACCTTGGTAGCTAATTAAATACCAATTTAGAAACTATTTAACAATAATATAAACTAATTTAGAAACAATTTTTTTTAGTTTCTAAAATTGTCTCTAATTTAGTCACTATAACAACTAATTATTTTTTGTTTTTAAAAATTGATTTCTATTTTATGATTAGTGTATGCTAACTAATTATTTTTTTTTTCTAAAATTAGTTTTTATTTATTATTTTCTTATAGTGTTTTATTATTTATAAATTTTTAATTATAAAGATAAATCTGTAAACTTACATTTTACATCTTTAAAGAAATTAAAAATTCTTCTTAAACGATCACATCACTAGCAAACTCCAATAAAAAGATTTCATATATTCATAAAAACATACCACAATCCAAATACACTAATATTTTCAGACTTTTTTTTCAAATTCTCACATTTATTTTCTCAAATCTTCACACGTCCCCTCTCGATCCAAACATAACTTTAATTTGTATTTAATATTAAGAATGATCTTAAAATAGAACAAATTTGAAAGAATAACTATCAAATAAATTTATTTAAGAAAAACTAATATACAATATTTTGTCTTGAATATAAATATATATATATATATATATAAAAGTAAAAACACAATAAAACATGGCAATACCTTTAATTTAAAATTTTAAAATAATAAATTTATTGCCATATATAAAGTTTTCGTGTTAAGCATTACTATGCAACTTGACATCTCAGCTAAGCTGACACCTCAAGTAACAACAATCATCTGCCATCACATGAAAAAAAATATTATTAAAAAAAAAAAGAAAATAAAAAAAAATATAGGGGACTATAATTAAAAATATATAGCCATATATAGACTATACTCATATGTTATTCAATTTGAGTATTTTTGCAAGGTTTTAACACATTCTCTGCACCTTTAAGAGAAAGACTTTAATTAATTACAAAAGGGTACATTACCCATAATCAATAACTAATCACATTAGGATTAATCATCTATTATAATATTATTTATTGAATAATTTGAGAGAAGAAACAATAACAATTTTTCACCAATAAACCACGTGTTAATACACGAGAAAACCTAACATTATCTTAAAAAAAACACAATAGAATTATAAATATTTTTCAGTTATTTAATTTGTTTATTTTATATAATGTGAAACTTTAATTTAATATATATATATCAACAATACTAATAATTTTTTCGTAAAAAATGTTCATTGTTTTTTTAATTACTTTTGAATAGTGATTGTTGTAAATTGAATGAAAAATATTTATCCCACAAACCAACTTCATTATGTTAGCGTTGGTATTTATTCCGTGCTTATTGATGGTAGTTGGCAATAATATTGTTATTCATTGTATATCAATGGACCTTTTGCTAGTGCATTAATTAAAAAAAAAACACAATAATCTAATTATTTCTTTGCTTGAAATAGTCATTAGTTATTTTTTATACATGACTTATATAAAGCATAAATGGTATGATTTCATTAATAGGTTAAGTTTAATCAAATTTTAAAAATACAATAATATGAATAGGTTGTAGAAAAAAATAATTGGGAGCATGAAATGCAACAAGGTACAATTCTATATATTTTTAATTTTTAGAAAAAATCTCAATATTGTTACTTAAAATTATAACTAATTTATGATTGGCTTAATTTGATCAATAATATTATATTCTTATGTTGAAATTAATGTTGTTAGTTTTTATAAATTATAACCATATGTTCGATTAACAAATGTATTATGTATAAATTAAAACTGTTATTATTTGTTTGTTAACTATTGTCCTGATAATTTAATGAAAAATTATCACATCTTTTCATTTTTAAAGTTAAAGAATCCTATTAAAACTTTAATTAGGTGAACTAAATTGAATAAAATAAATAAATAGAAAAATTAAAAAAGTAATTATGCCGAAAAGGTCTGATATGAAACAAATGGATTTAAAAATGAAATATAAACCTTTCATTATAACTAAGCTAATTTTCGTGGTTTCAAATAATATTTATTTCAATAAAATACAAGAATATATAACAATATTATATATGTATAAGAAAATAATGACGAAGTTAAAAAAAAAAAGTGGTAGTCTACTTAATTCATTTTCTGAGATGATATAAATAATGGATTTTTTTTTTGCCTAAAACTCTTTATATCTTGAAGCATAGTATGTTAAAATAGCATTCCAAATAGTAAGATCAACAAAGTTTTATAGTTAAAAAAAACAGATTAATATACATGAAAATTCAATTATCTAACAATTGTATACTTCTGAACTTTATTCCTATAAGTTTGTAAATATTTGGCATTCATAATATTTTTCATGCAAAAATCTTATAATTTTTATTTTATTTTCTATTCATATAAATATTGTGAAAATTCAAGTTGTACATAAACTAAGAAAAATATATAAGTGGAGGAATATTTTGTTATGTTAGGTATAAATATTTTGTAGAATAAATACTTATGAAAAATTACCACCATAATTTTTTTTTTTTAATTTTTCTTGTACAAAATAGTAATAATACTGTCCTGAACACAGGAGAACTGAGTATTCTTCAAAAATAAATAAATTCAAATGTTGCAAATTTATAACAAATAGGTTTTTGTATGATAATAAGTAGTTTTTTTTTACAAATTTCTAATGTTATAATCAAGAGAAAAAGATGGTATCATTATTGTGACAAAGAAGATGATTAGCTTGTTCTTTTTCAAGAAAAATAAATGTTCATAACTTCCCAAGTTGACTCATATCATGTGGAGCAAACTAACAATCAATGTATCAATTAATGTCTTTGTCACTATTCCTTCAAACTATTAATTCATTCCATCAAGGTTCCATCGACCACATATTTATATATATATATATATATATATATATATATATATATATATATATATATTACATCTATTTTTTTATTTTTACAAAATTTTACAAAAAAATCACACTGATAATATTTAGTAATACAGTGTGTCATATT
>Ga0123342_1002944_pt1 | contig 27907 bp, 8 predicted proteins | sample Turbeawhitnodule_FD_89960 | JGI IMG/M metagenome (GOLD analysis project Ga0123342, IMG submission 89960) | Root nodule microbial communities of legume samples collected from Mexico - Turtle bean Mexico white nodule | ecosystem: Host-associated > Plants > Roots > Nodule | place: Mexico: Nepantla... | reverse complement strand
TTTTTTTTTTTTTTTTTTTTTTTTTTTATATATATATATATATATATATATATATATATATATATATATATATATATATATATATATATATATTGGAATTGTGTTTCTAGATGTACGTACATCAAATGCATGTTGTTAAATGTCTATTCATTTAATGTTATTCGTAAAAATATTTTATAATTAATTAGCTAATGTGTGTTAAGGGTTGTTTAGTAAAGTGTAATGATGATTAAAGTGTGCATAATAATGGAAACTAAACTAGTATTCGGGATTTAAACGGGTATATCAATATTAATGATGAGCAATTTTTTTTTTATCTTTTTCTGTAATTAATAATTATTCACTTCCGATTCTTTTTTTAGTAATGTTTTCTCATTATAGAAAAAATATAATTTTTAAAAAATGACCATACACATCAATCATCTTAATTTAAGAAGAAAGAAAATACATAGATATCATAGAAGTACCACTTTTTTTTTGGTGTTATTTGACTGATAACTCTCCTATATTAAAAAGTGCTTTTAGTTTTTTTTTATCGATAATAAAAATTAAATTAAATATATACTACTTGAGGGGTGGTCAAACCCTTTAACCTCTCTTACTAGACAAACTCTCAAATATACCTAACAGAATACTCTTAGTTGAATCCAAAGAGAATCACTTAAGGCGCTTAAGTCTACCTCTAAAAAAGGTACATCATAAGACCATTTCCATACAAACCAAATGATCAAAACACCAATCAGAAAAGAAAAAAAATAAAAGCGTAGAATGTGATTTGTTTTTAGTAATAAAAGGTAAATAACTTTAACATTAATTTATTTACCGTATTGTAAGACATTAACTCTTTCTCATAAATTCTACATCCACTACTCATTTCAGTGTGTAGATATAAGCATATTATTTTTATTTTTATTTGCTTTTAAATTTGAAAAGGATTGTTTGTAAATGCCTTAATATTCTGTGAGTTTTTTTAGTATTTCATGAAATAAAATTTTTAAGACATCACTAAATTTTTATGTATAATTAGTAACTAGTTTTATCAAGAAAAATCGCATATATATTCAAGTATTGATTGCCAGCTTTATTTTAGTTTAATAAAAGATATAATTTAATAACTGTAATATTCTTAATTATAATAGTTTGTTTTATTTTTTCAATATAGACATTGTTGACTAAACTTATAAACAGTTTAGTTTAATTCACTACTACCAATAATTAATTTAGTTAGTCTTGCAGAGTTATTTTAAACTTTTGTTTAGTTCTATTTAGTTTTTTTCTTTTAAACAATGAACAACCAATATTGGGACCACGACCCTACTTTTGAATTAAAAAAAAACTATTGAGATTTTCAATATCTCCTAAGGAGCCAAACTAATATTCTTTATCTAACTCATTAATTTTCCATTGACAAAACATATTTACTAAATTAGATCATTTATATAAATTAATTAAAATTAAAAAAAGTGTTATGAAAACAATTTTAAATAACTTGAACCATAAATTAAGTGTTGTAAACGTCAAATCAAATAGTGAGCATGGATTTACAAAACGGTGTTAGAAGTTGCTGGTTTTCAAAAGAAAACAAAAGGGAGGGTCCCCATTATTGATTCATTGAACTGGGCATGCATGGCATAATAAAAGTTGCAGGGGGAAGAAGATGATCTGGAACAAACAAAAGTGGATAAGCAGATAAGGTTGAACCTCTCGAAAACGACGTGTCTTTATGGACAAAGCTTTTGTTTCCTTATATGGATATCTATCGTTTCTGCTATTTCTCTTTCTGTTTCTACGTCTCCTCAATCTGTATGGAATGATTTCATAAGTAAAATCTAAACAAGTGTTGGATCATAACATATAAGTAATATCAGATAATGATAAGAATGTAATAATGAAAAAAAAAAAAAAACCATCACTATATTATATTCGTACAGAAAATGACAAAAGAAAAACCATCACTATAACTTCTTGTAATTGCGCAACGAAGATAGAGTTGTTAGAAAAAAAAAATCTTTATATATAATATTGAATTATTTATTCTAAAAATTATAGATATTAACAAAAAAATAACAAGTCCCAAAGTTTGAATCACTTTTTACTTCAATAATATAAAAAAATAAGATTTTTTTTATCGACAATATAAAATAATAAATATGAATATTTTAAGAATCTTTCAATCTTTATACATGAATTTAACAAAAAAAATTTTAACTATATTTACTTTCAAGTCTTCTTATACATAACTTTTCTAGTTAATTTGAGAAAAATATCTGGAAGAAACAATATACAACTTAAATAAATAAATAAATCATGGAAAAAAAAATATGATGATGGAAAAAAAAAATAAGATGAGGATGGTGTTGTAGAAGTAAATAATTGAGTACATGAGATGCTTCCCATGTTGATAAGATTCATCCTCTGCAGAGCAATTGATTCGACACCAGCCTAATTAACAAACTATTTGTCGTTCTATGCTTAGAATGGAAGCCTAAAACTCAATTTCCTATGTGGTCGTGTCGTCGAATTTCAGTATACGTGGTAATGTTTGTTTTTTTGCATTTCAAAATGGAAACCGTTTGGTGGGGAAACTTTACAAATCAAAGACGGGGCAATATATGACCCACTTCTTCAACAAACTCACTAATAACTCACTCATTTGCATATCTATTCTTTTTTTAGTACTTTTTCGTATAATTTCGTTACTCACTCTTTTCGACTCTATCTTCTTATTATAGATCAAGATATTTTTTATTCAATCTTTTTAATATTTAGTGATACTGTTTTCCTTTAGATAAATTTTTGTGAACTTCCAAAAATATTGTCCAACAACACTTATATTATTCTTTTCTACATAAGGAAATATATGCTTCCAGATTTATATAGTAATTATAAATTCGGCCGACTTAGTGTTAAAAAATTACCTCCTTTTTTTGTGTTGGCAGTTGGGTGGGTATTTACTTCCTGCACTCCCACAATTTCTCGATGCACCTCCACAATTTTCAAAATGATCTTTTACTTTTTTTTTTAAGTGACTTTCGGACTATTTAATCTATAAATTTTCCAGAACTTGCTTTTTGGGATTCTAGCACATCATTTAGTTCTAGATAGACCAATTGGAGATCTATACCCAGAATATTCAAGGTAGTCAAGAACAAGTGTGTTCTTAACCTAATTTGTGATCTGTCTATATGTGAGATTTTACCTAATATATATAGAGTAAGTCTTAACCCTTTGTCTGCCGCTATGATTCTCTCTTTACTGCCTGGTTAATATTAATTAATACAAATCTTCATTCTATTATATTTTCTTTACATTATTCATTTACATTGATCTCTTACTTAAATGAGAAAAGGTTGGTCCAATACCCATAACCCAACAATTTTCAAAACAAAATTTTGAACGGGTTTTCTAGAATAAGATTTTCGTAACAGATTTTCCGAATACATAAAATACATTCTAAAACAATATTTCTAAAATAAGCTTTGTGACACTTATATAATAATTTATGGAATACGTTTCCTCAGATGAATTTTTTCTAAACGAGCTTTCTCTCTCCTTCTTTCTCTGCGGCGTTCTCGTTCTCTTCTTTTTTTTCTTCTTCTGCAGCGGCGATGATGCAGTAACGACAATGATAACGGCAGAAGTGATGCAGTGAGGATTTTAATCGTTTTTTGTTAATGGTGGGGGTGCAGGAAGCAAAAACTGGTTGGGCGTGGTAGGATGAAAGGCCCATGGGGCCCAATTAGTGTTAAGACCCAACTTGTTTTTTTACGAATGTATATTTCTAACTCTTTGACAATCTCATAATATAACAAAAACAATTTTGTATCGTCTTAAATTACTTTTTTAATTGATATTGAATCAATTACGATGAAATCACTCTTATTGATAATAATTAAGCTAATCATTATATAATTTAATTGTAATTAAATTATCTATTAGCAGCAGCAGCAAAAACAATACAGCTTAAACTAAAACTCCATCAAATATTGGCTTCACAACATTTACTATATAAAGGGTCCCTTTAACTGCACGTAATGTATAGTTTTAAAATTATGAAATGGTCACTTACATGCACGATATGATTTAGGGTAGGGAGTCACTTTAACGATAATACTAGAAGATTCTTTCGATTTTTTTAATTGTTCTCAAATTTTAAGAATTGTAATTTAAAAAAATTAAAATAACTATCAAATAATTGGCCTTAGAAGCTCACACTCCAAGGTGACAAAATTGGGTAATTGTGTGTGTGGTGGGTCCAACTTTCTTACCGGTTGTTGCCCTGAAAAAGCAGTGTATATGTTCACATTTAGGCAATTGCTTCCTGCACAATAGGACTGCATCCAAATTACAGGAGTAAAGACGAAAATACCCTTAAAAATGGGATACATTCTGGATTTTTTTTTATAACACAATAATTTTTTTCAGATAAATTTTTTTGGAATGTATTATTTTCAATTTTGGATTTTTTTTTTCTGGATTTTTATATCTGGAACACAATAATATGCATTATTTTCAATTCTGAATTTTCATTTCCGGAATAAAGGGTATTTTCGGAATTTTTTGAAATTGTGTTGGGTGCAGTTTTAAAAGTGTTGGGTGGAGGAAGCAATTGGCTCATATTTATTTAGAAAACCCTGATACTAATGGGCCATTGCACATAAATCTTACCGAACTTTTTAGTGGCCCAAGATTGCATTTGGATTTAGGGTTTTAAAGCATAAACATGGGCAATTGCTCTCTTCACTCCTGCAAATTTAAACCTTCACCTCCTCAAAGGTGTAAAATATAATAATTAACCTTATGCTGTTTTCAAATTTAACCCTAATTTTTTTCTCCCTTCTTTCTTCCCCTGGTTTCCCCCACGCTTCTGAATTCTCCCTGCGTTTTTATCCCAATTTCTCCCTTCTCTGTTTGTTGTCCTTGCGATTCTGCCCCTCTCTGACTTTAACAATCTACCACAACCTCCATCAACGCTTGCCGGAATCATTTCTCCTCCTTACAGCAACCACCAGAATGCACCGTTTCCATGAACGACACCAGTTTCAAATACAAGTCGCAGGGGCAAAATTAGAATTCCAAAAAACTGAGAGTGCAGGTCAAAATTAATAGGGTGCAGGAAGTAATTTCTATAAACATGTTTTATTCAAAACCCAACTTTTAACTGTCTAAACCAACCAACCCTACATACTATTGTAAGAAAAACCACATATTTGAAACCAAGGGCTGTTCACCTTCAACTGTGTTTTGAAATATTAATAATTTATTATATTTGATTAGTCCCAAAAACCATAAAAGTTGATTTGAAAAAAAAAAGGTAAGAAAGTAAAAGAAAACTTTAAGTTAAAACTGAATAATTTGTTTAAACATAAAAAAAAATAAAAAAATCAGTTTTTAGCATATCTGTGAAAATTGTTTAAAACAATATTTCTTTGAATTTTTGATAGTGAGTTTGGCAGAGTGAAAAAAGAGGGAGAGTGAAAGGAAGAAAATGAAAGCTAATAATTTTCTTTGTTTTTCCATAAAAGTTAAATATAGGTCATAAATTTTACCATAACTTGTTTTCTGGATTGAACTAGACTCCCTTGTTGACAGGTGAGAGGGTTGGAAGGTAAAAGTGGAAAAATAAAAAGAGGAAAAGTTTTCCATGTAAAGAAAACACTAAAAATTGTTGACATTTAAAAGAAATATTTTCTCTTGAAAACAATTGATTATAATAAAATAATGAATAACAAATAAATAAAAATGAATAACAACTAAAGAGTTGGTGGTTCCCGTGACGGTGGTTTCCAGTGTAGGTCTGAACCAGAACGAGTTGCATGTAAATTTTGGACTATCTCTGGTTGAAAAAGACTGAAATCTACTCACAATAAATAAAAATATTCAAAACTTCATATAATGTGTTAATATATTTATCTCTAATAAATTACTGAGTTATGTATTAATATTCAAAGAAATTTGAATAAAATAATTAAAACTATCGGTAAAATACAATTTTATATTGTTAAATCTAGCCTAATCTCCATAAAATTTTCCTGTGCATCAAAATGAGTAAACTTCAACGCTTTAAATACCTAATGATAACAATATCTAACCCCATATATTTTCTGTGAGTTTTTCCAATGAAAGGCCCTATAATTATTCCATATATATTATACCATTCAAATATTTGATAATTTCGAAAGTTTCAATTTCTATTGACGGTGATAAATGTATATTTTAATTGTAAATGTTCTTCTTTCAATAGTTCTTTTTTTAATATGTATAGTTTCTGCGCATGCATACTATTTTATGAGCGACAGTCTTTGAAAAATGTATCAGAGTTAAAAAAATATATGTATATAAACTAATTTTATTCTTGTCTCCTAAGAGTGATGTGTAAAAAGTTTTCTTAGGATATTTTTATTATTAAGAATACCTCATAGGATTAAAGAAGAAAAAAACGTGTATTATATATATATATATATATAATTTTATTATTTGATCTAGGTAGAGATCCCCTTCCATATCAATAACAAAGTGCTTTCTAAATAACTGAATTTTTTCTTTTATTACACGTGAAATATTTTCTAATTTTTCTGGATAATATCTTAATGTTTCGAGATTCTCGAAACTTATGCGAATTATTATGACAAAAATATAGTTTAACTGATAATTTTTTATGGGTTAAAAAGCGAACTCGACCATTTTTTTTCCCACGTTTATTGGCTTATTAAGTATAAAATGGGTCTGATTTATATAGTTATTTTTGTTGAACTGTTAGGTCTTATCGTACACTTAAATTTAAATTGACCATGACGGACATAAACCCAACTAGCCAAGGGTCATAGGTCATCCTCGAACCGATCATAATAAACGTATATTAACCGATTCTAGGAATTGTCTTCAAGTCACGTGAAATAAATAATTATTTTATAAATTTTACGATTATTCCATAATTGAATATGAAATATTATAATCGTTCTTGATAACATTATCGTCACAAAGACGCAAATGATTTGGTGATCTCAATTTTTCTTAGTCACTTCCAGAACTTAATTCACTTAAAGGGAAACAATTTAAGGTGGAGGTGGCTAAAAGTAATATAGAAAAATGACGAAACTATAGATGAAAAAAGGTTAACTCAAAATGTGAAGAAATACAATGTTTTAGGAAGTTTTGAAGATTTTTTTATCTATTTATCAAATATCCAATTAATTTATCTAAATTTTATGTTTTTAATCAAATATGTATGTAGAAAGATTCTTTTATTTTTAATTAAAGACTTTAAAAAAATGGTGTTCATACACACTCTTAAGAAGTTAGCTCAAGAAAACTATTGTTATTTATTTATTAGGATATTCACTTGAGGTATAACTTTTTTTTGTCCGATTTATGTAACTAATATAATCTCATATTTCCAATATATTGATCGATAATGAAAATGATTACTCAAATAACAAACTTTATTTATTTTTATATAAAATGTTTAGAAAACTCTAATTAACAATTATTTGGAAAAAATGATTTCAAGACGAAAGTCGTGAAGTCTTTTATTTAGGAGTTTGTGAAGGATATTTGATTAAAGGTGTAAAGAATGTCTATTTATTGTCATTATTATTATTTTAATTAATATTATTTTTTATAATTTTATTATTATTTTAAATATTATTATTTTAATATTTATATTTAAATTATTATTTAATTTTAATAAATATATAAATTAATTAATTAATTTTTTTAAAATATAAAAATAATTTTAATATTTTATTAATTAAAAAAAAAAATTCAATCACACTTATCACATTAATTACAAACTTATTATATTTATGAAAAAATTTCATGTTTCCAGAATGATAAGAAACTCGTATTCTTTTAAAAAATAATTAAAAAAAATTAATTAACTCAAATTTATACAAAAATATTTTATATTTTATTATTCAAATATTTTTAAAGACAAAGATAAATTTATAAACTTACATTTTATATTTTTAAAAATATTTAAAATTTTCTCACATCCATCTCATAATTCACAACCTTTAATAAACTTTTCTCACACATTTACTCTAACATACCTTACTCCAAACACACTCACTTTCTTCACATTTTTCTCTCAAATATTTATCCATCCAATTTCTCAAATCTCCTCTCCAATTCAAACACATCCTTAGTTATTCCTAAAAGAATAAGATAATAAATTGTTCATATTTAAATAAATTATTGTAATTTTGAAATTTTTTTAGTTATTTCTTATAAGAAATTGTTGATGCTTGAGTAAATTAACCAATGTTAGATTTATGAATGGTAGTTTTAAATACGATCTTAAAGAAAAAAAAAATATTTTTATTGAGTTATAAGAGAATGTGATAGAAATATCAAAGCGAGTGTTGAATTAAACATCTATTTAAAAAAAATCGAGATGTTTTGTAAGAAATACACAATTAAAATTCAATTATATGTATTGTTACTAATACTAATCTAAACAGAATAAAATATTTATCCTTCTTGTATATATCTTAAAAGACATGCCAGTCACAAGACTCGTGATTATGATACTAATATTTTTATTTTATAATAATATATACTAAAATGAAAATATTATTTTAATAATAATAATAATACTTAATTACCCCTTTAGCCCTGTATTATTAATATGTCAACTAGTTATAAATTATTTGTACTCATGATATTTGAGTCTGAATTCTCCAGTAACAAAAATTATTAATGTTTCAGAATTTAGAATCTAATTTAGATTTTTTTTAAATATAATCACCAAATAATTCCCGAGTAGTAATGGATATAATTATACATATACATTTATATATATAATTATAATATATTTATACATTTATATATATATATTTATATAATTATCATATATTTCCTAAAAGACGAAATATTTTATGGTTTCAAGTTATTATTATACTAAATGGTTCCATTTTTTATAAGTTTTTTTAGAATTTAAAAAACATATTTTTTTTATTATATCCTGGAGTCATTATACTGATTTTTACTTGCGTTTATCATCACAAATGAAGAGAGAACTAGGTAAAATAAAAAACATATAACTCTATTATTCGAATTAATAAAATTTATTGTACTTCTTGTTTCTTAAAAAATATATTGGTTTTAAGATTCTTTTCATTTAAGGAAAACATTTAATTATTTGATTTTTTTATTCAGCTTTAAATAAGTTACGTGTTATACACTTATTTATTTATTTTCGCTTTATTGTCATACTCAATTTTTCTTTTTTTATTTAATTAAATTAAAAGTGTAATTCAAAAAGATTATTTTAAAATTTCAAAATGATCAATAAAAAGAATATTTTTTATTAAAAATCCACTATTGAAAAAAGAAGCGAATGCCATATTCATTATTACGAGCCAATGAAAATCATGTAAGGTGTTGTGGTGTGTATTAACAATTTATTTTTTATAAATACTCAAAGATAGTACTTGAAAAACTTAATTTGTGTAATTAAAATAGAAAATGAAATCTTATGATAATTGAGTTAAAAAAATATGAAAATAAAAGTTGATGTTCTTTTTTGTATTGGAAATATCAAAAGGGTGATTGAAGCACTTGACTCATTCCATTGAAATGTCATACTCATCAATTTTCTGTGGATTCAGGCTGTTAAATCCAAATTCAACCCCATTCATTCAGATTTAGCTTCTACCATCTTTTTCTCATTTCTCTCAATTTTTCAAAATCGACGACCTAACTATTTTATTTTGCTGTTGAATATCAAAACCAGTACATAATTCCAGCAACATGGCTATGGTTTTATGTAAAATGATAATTATAGAAAAATGAAAACAATATATTGAAATTTATGTAACTTTGAGTTATTTTAAAGAAAAAACACTTTTGTGACCAGCCATCTTATACGAATAGGAAAGATCCTAAAATCACTTTACACATAGCTTGGGACAGGTTAGTATTTTGCCCAAAAAACAAACAATCCAAACTAAGCGTAGGAAAAACAGCTTTCAAGGAAGGTGCATCTCACCAACATCAGCACAACCATATTTAAAACACTTTTGTACCCAACCCAATTACTTACTACAGACACGGTCTCTTCACGGAAGTGTTGAGGAATATAATAAATCATCATTTTCCTCAAAAGTAAATTCATCACAAACCTTTGCTCCAAACAAATTGTATAATATTATTTTTTTACTTCTGTACTGAACTTTTGGTCCTTTTCCATTGTGACCCCCACAGGTTTATTTTCGATTTATTCTCACCATATGCTTTCTTTTGGTTCTCCATTTTGGGAAGGAAAGGTCTTTGGTGTTTTGTGTTCAGTGTGTGCTACTGTTGAGCAGAAGTGAGGGAAATGTTGAGAGTGAAGGGAGGGAAAAGGCCACCTTGGGTGGGACTTGGAGCTGCAGTGTGGGTTCAGATTTGTTCAGGAAATGGCTACACTTTTCCTCTCTACTCTCATTCCTTGAAATCCGTTTTGGGTTTCAACCAGAGCCAAATCACCCTGCTTGGTGTTGCCAATGATATTGGTGAGAATGTTGGCATTCTTCCGGGTCTTGCCTGCAACAAGTTCCCCCCTTGGCTCATTCTTCTCATCGGCGGTCTCTTATCATTCCTTGGTTTTGGTTTTCTCTGGCTTGCTATTTCTAAAACATTTGATTCCGTTCCTTTCATACTGGTAACTATCTTCATATCTTTTTAACTTTATGTAAAAAAATTCTGTTTTTTCTTTTCTGTGAGTCAGTTCTGTTTTATTGCCTTATTGATTGTTGGGTATTTAATATCTATATACAAACTTGATCTGAGAAATGAAAGGAATTATGTAGGATAGAAAAACATAGTATCAAACATTTTATAGTTTGTTTGAAATTGAGATTCCATGTTTGCTTGAAATTGAGATTCCATGTTTGTTCTTTTTTATTTCTAGTTCATTGTATTATTATTTAATAATTGTTATAAATAGAAAATTGTTTGTTAGGCTGTGCATGCTATTGAAATGGCCTAGTTCATTATCACCTCTTTTTATCTATGGTGTTGCAGCTATGGCTTGCACTTGCTGTAGCTACCAACAGCTGTGCATGGTTATCTACTGCTGTTCTAGTCACCAACATGAGAAATTTTCCTGTCAGTAGAGGCACAGTTGCAGGAGTCCTGAAAGGTTATTCGGGACTCAGTGCTGCAGTTTTTACGGAAATTTACAGCATGGGTTTTCATAATTCTTCACCCAACTTCCTGTTGTTCCTTGCCATTGGTATTCCTGTTTTATGCTTCAGTACCATGGTTCTTGTTCGGCCTTGCACTCCGGCTTCTGGTGAAGATTCTTCTGAAAACAGGCATTTTCTGTTCATCCAAGGTTTTAGTGCAGCCTTGGGTTTATACTTACTTGCAACAACAATACTTGACAACTTTGTCTCCACGAGTGATACGGTATCATATGTTATACTGGCTGTGATGATTCTCCTTCTCTTGGCTCCTCTTGCTATCCCTATAAAGATGACACTGTGTCCCAGAAAAGCATCTATATCAGAAACACCAGAGCAACATGTTGAATCTTCCGACTTTCTGGTTGTAGATGGCAAGGTGGACAACATAGAGCCCTTGCTATCATCTTCATCAACCAGTGGCCTTGAAGGTTTTAATGATGTGGATGGTTCAGCGGAGGTGGCCATGCTTCTTGCTGAGGGTGAGGGGGCAGTGAGGAAGAAGAGAAGGCCCAAGAGAGGGGAAGATTTTAAGTTCACTGAGGCTCTCGTAAAGGCAGATTTCTGGCTACTGTTTTTTGTTTACTTTGTTGGTGTTGGAACCGGGGTTACTGTTCTGAATAATTTGGCTCAAATAGGCATTGCACAAGGTATTGAAGATACCACAATTTTGCTGTCACTATTCAGCTTTTTCAATTTTGTGGGTCGGCTGGGTGGAGGAGTTGTTTCAGAACATTTTGTCAGGTAAGTAATTATTCTCAGTTAAGATTTTACTCAACCATATCAGTTAAGAGATCACTTTGTAAAAATTTCAGATAATTAGATGCCGTGCTACTTTTGACTAGCACCATTTATCTGCAGTTTTGTCCACCACAAGTAGGTAGCAATTGTGTTGTTGAAGTGTATGTTTATTTTTAGAGGCTATAGAGTAGACTTTTCTAATTTGTGAAAGTAAATGTAGGTAGTGATTATGTTGAGTTAAAGTGGATGTTTATTTTTAGAATTTAATAGTTATATATCAGTCATTCATAAATTGTTATAATATACTTTTTAAGACAATTATTATAAAACTAAATAAATATATAATTTACAGTAACTTTTTCTATACACATGTATTCATTTTTTTTGTCATCTAAAAATCAGTGACGACCCATGAATAAAGTATGATTATTTTGACAACTTTCAGGACAAAAACTATTCCAAGGACAATTTGGATGACATGCACGCAGATGATTATGATGTTCTTGTACCTTGTGTTTGCCTATGCTATCAATGGAACCCTTTATCCTGCAATTGCAGTTCTTGGTATCTGCTATGGCGTGCAATTTTCCATAGTGATTCCCACTGTTTCGGAGCTTTTTGGTTTGAAACACTTCGGTTTGTTGAGCAACTTCATGGGATTGGGGAATCCACTTGGTGCATTACTTTTCTCGGCTCTTCTAGCAGGACACATATATGATAATGAGGCAGCAAAACAACATGGTGAAGGTCTCATTGCTTCAAGTGTTGCATGTATGGGTCCAAGTTGTTTTCAGCTAACCTTTTTTACTCTGGCTGGTGTGTGTGTTGTGGGTACCCTCTCCAGTATTATCTTGACTATAAGAATTAAGCCCGTTTACCAAATGCTTTATTCCGGGGGTTCTTTCAAGCTACCTCAAACTCCAGGCCACTAAAAAGTACTGAACTTGAAAACAAATAAAGCACACCACAGTTTATTTTATAGACAAACCTGTGTTGTGTAGCTGCTTTTTCCTGGTCTGCCATTACATGCTCAACATGTCCAACATGCCAAGAAATGTTGGCTTCAAACGTGTGACCGACCATGTTGGGATATGATGCTGGCCAGTCAGAATTGTAAAGGAAAAAGCATGTGTGATACGTGATCTGTATACACATGGTTGTAGGGTAATTAATCTATCAGATATGCTTGGAACAATAATTTATTTATGTGATGATAGTTATACAAAGAAGGAGCTTAACATGTGTTAGTTATTATTAAATGTAACATGGTAGCTTTTACTTTTAGTTTGGTGTCCCTGAAAGTGATATTTGGACTTTAGCCTTAATTCCTTTGAAGGAAGATTACGTTATCTTATCTCAATGTGTGTCTGTGAAGATAAATTTTTTCCTATTTATATATTTGCCCAAAGGTAAAACCCATAACATAAATAAACTTAAATGTTGGTTGTCTACATCTAGGAGTTACCTTGTAGTATGAAATGACGACCTTAATAACAATGTATTAACAAGTGGTCGGAGAAGCAGGGACGAGGAATAAAAGAAAGCGTTGTGACAAAAACATGAGACTTCATATGATAATTGGTGGTTGTTAAGTTTGTATCATGATATACCTATGAAAGAAAAAGAATAGAATAATAACGTAAGCTGCACTCACCATCGACGAAAAAAGGAATGGCAAAAACAAAATCAAGTTGGTTTCAGATCTTGAAACAGTGAAGGCCAGAGTGTGTGATCATCATCATAATCAAAATCAGCTTTGGGCTTGTTATAAGGACTGTAAGACACTGGGCTTTCAATGTCAGCCCTTGTGAAATCGGAAGGCCTTGGCAGTCTTGGGCTTTTGATCTCAGCAGCCATGAGTCTTGGATCCAGAGGCCCTGAGACTCTTGGACTCTTTGTTGTGGCTACAAATCTTGCATCCAAAGGCCTAGGTATTAAAGGGCTTCTATTAGAGTTGATGATCATTCTCTCATGCATTCTTCCATCAAGTGGTCCAGATAGCTTCAAGGCCTTGTTGTGGAGCATTTTGTCTTGCATGATTCTACTGCCATCCAAAGGTCCTGAAAGTGCTATGGTTCTGCTTCTGTACACGGGGGGCACAGGCAGAGGCTTCTCTTCCTTACCATCTTCACTCCCTTCTTGTTGCTTCCTCACAACCGTTGACCCTCTCAGTTTCCCTTCATACCAATTAATCTCAGGTGGCGCCATTGACACATGCGTCAAGGAGGGCACGCCTTTCACTACATGATCATCATCACGAGAAACAAACTTGTTCATGCACTTCCTAAGGCACTTCTTGATGACCCCAGAGAGCTTCTTCGGACGTCCTCCTCCTCCTCCTCCTTCCTTCTTCACAAGCTTCAGAATCTCTAGCCTGTGCTTGGCAATTGAGATGCCCATGCTCTGAAGAAACTCGTGGTTAAAGTAGCAAGCATCTTCCAATTGAAGCTCATTGCGTGCAAAGGTGAGGCCATAGTCGTAGATTAAAGAAGGCTCAAGAGTGGTTCTGGATAGCCAGGAGAACCAGTCCATGGGTTATGATGGTGATGGAGTAGTGCCAAAAGGGTAGGATATGCTAAGGTTTGAGGTGGGCATCGCGATATATAAGGAATATAGATATAGATAGATAAGGAGGGGTGGAGTGTGGAAAATTGAGATATGAGAATCAGTGTATAAATGATAAATGTGGTCGGTATAAGGCTATTTATTTTGGTTTTTCAGACCATTTGCTTCCACTACCTGCTTTTTTGCTTTTTTTTATGATGATGAAATTTGGATGGTAGTTGACATTGAGAGTGACAACAGCCAATAATTTCGACTGTAGAATTTTTTGACATATTATCGTAAGGAAGGTTCACGGGCATTAGAGTGTAGGGGTTATGAGAATATTACAAAAGGTCCTAATCCTCAAAGTTAGATCCTATTGCAGCCATATTATGCAGGTAACAACTACCACCCACTTAGAACTAGGAACTAGGAAGTGAACATGAACATGAACTGGGTTAAAAATATCCAATAATAGTGTATCTTTGTGGTGCTTAGTCACTTAGATTAAGACAGTGCTTGGCTTAAGATTTGAGTAACATGGGGTTAAAAGTTAAATTAAAGGCATGAAAGGGCCCATGAAATGGAAAGTAGTTAAGGCAAATCAATTTGGTAAACCTACTACCTATTTTGGCGAAGAAAAAGTCCAAAGACCCACTAATTAGCACATACCTGCCACTTTAATTAGATAGCAGTAGTGTATACAAGAAAAACAGTAGGGGAAGAGGAGCCATATAAATTGACTAGGAATAATAACTATCTTGGTAAGCATCCCATGTCAGTCTTCTCTATGATGCAATGAAGTAATGGGTTCAATGAAGTCACAGTTGGTGGGGCAATGTCCTTCCACCACATAATTTGATGGCAGAAGATAGGGTGCCGAAACCACTGTAGTAGCAAACCAATGGCATCAAATCATTTCAGAAGCCCAAGAACACGGCAACTTACCTGCAAAGTGTGCAGTTACATCCCCTGGTTTGGTCCAAATCAAAATGCCCTGCTGCACAAGCCACCGTCCTTGACAATTGATATGACATCTTGTTAACATACAAAAAAAAATTGTAATTCCATGAAGTTTTCATAGATAAAAAAGTTCATCCTCACAAATTTTAGTACATGTGTTATAGCTAAAATGATTTGTCATTGGTCCAATTGCTGTATGACTTAACAGCTTATGAGAATAATCTGAACTGAACTCAACAAAGTATGGGTTATGACTAAACAAATTATGAAAAGAAATTGAATTTCATTACAAACTAGCATGTTCTTTAATCATCCATCACCCTTGGATCCACCTAAACATAAACATCATTTACTTTGTTTGATTTCCTTCAATCAAAGCTTGTAGTCATGGTTGGTCTATGATCTTGATTTGTAAATTTTATGGCTGAGCTGGGGTTGACAGAAAACTCAGAATCCAACCAATATCATGTGAGATATTAATGGTGAATTGATTGTTTAGAGAAATGGACCAAAACTATGAAAGGGAAGGGGGCGCACCACTACTACTTCCTTAATGTAGACCTATACTTCTCTGCATATCTACTATCTCAAAATTTGTGCATTATTAATGTCATCTAAAATCAATACTAGATGCATCACCCTCAACATAGATTAAAAGTATTCAATCCCAACTTTAAGGTTAAATTAGTTTAAAATATTAAAGAATCATAATTAATTTTTTTATCATTTAAACTGAATAAGTGAAAAATATCACTTTGTCATCTCAAATAATGTAATTTTTGGTTAATCTTATGGGGATTTAATTTTTTTTTTAAGATTTAAAAATTATAACTATAGACTTGGGATTGTATGAAAAAAATATTAACTTATATTATTTTTTTAATATATTAATAACATGTGATATTTGCTTTTATTAATTATACAATAGTAGTTGCATGCACAACATTTTTATCAATTTCATAAATAACTCTGAGTGGTTGTAAATGGTATGAATTATTTCCTAGCTTTTAACTGAAGGAAACCAAGGTTCACCCACACAAGATATATTAATATAAGAAAGTGTAAGTGAGATATCCTTTAAAGGTTTATTTCATGTGAGTACCATTCCTGTTTAAGGAGTCTTATTTATTAGTATCTGTGGTATGGAGAAGAATTTCAATGACGTTTCTTACAAGGAAATTTATATCACATCAACAACTCATGATTTTGGAGAATTGTAAACTTTAAGAACTATAAGTTTTAGCATTGTCTAAAATATGTTTGTTTGGTTAAAAATATTTTTTTTTAGTAAATGAGTAAATTATTGTTTTCCCTAAAACTTGAATTCTTTATGATATAAAATTATAATGAAAAAACAACATAATATTTGAAATACTATAAAATTAGAAGAGAGAGCAATTTATTAAAATGGATAAATTGTGGATGTCCATGCATGATGGGAGAAATGGTGAACATTAATGAACAATGCAACATAGAATCCGAGTCAAAGGACCACACATTTCGCGTTCCACCCGTACAAACATAGAATCCTGGTTGAATCAACAACAACTGTTACTTTCCAACGTTTTTTCTCATTGTTCCCTCAAATTCCTCTGCCAAATTTCAGCGACATAACATCGGATCCCTGCATGCACATACTTCTACCACGGTTCACTCTCCATAGATCCTGTCTTGTTGTCGTCGTCCCAATTTCACATTAGTCTCAACTGATCAATCAACGTTAGCATGTTTTCTTTGGGTAGAAAATTTCAACTTTCTCTGCGGCTTAACGTAAGGTCGTTCTGCAGCCAATCACAAGGCTCCACCTCATCATCATCTTCTTCTTTCAGCTCCTTTGTTGGGCTTACGCATGGTGAGGAGAGGATCAGAGACTTTGAGACCTTTCTTAAAGCAATCACTTCTGGGATGGTGGTTGTTGGCTCCACCTTAGGCTTTTGGTATTGGTCCTCTTTGTCTTCTCCTGGTGCCAATTCTCTTCAGTCATTTTCTGATTTTGCCAATCAGGATCAGCTCCAACAAAAGCGTCAGAGCAAACCCTCCAGGTTTCTCTTTAACGGTACCCACCTATTCATCAATGTTTTACATTGCAGATTGTATCTTTATTACATTTTTTTGTTCTGATTTTCCTATTTTAAATTTCAATTTGCAATGTCACGAAACCATGTTCAGTTGGTGGAGCAAGATGTCTAGTGACATGTATTGATTTCCTGATAAATTTGCAAAGCTGAATGTTTTCTTTTCTTCTTGATTTTGATATCGAAACTTGAATATATATATATATATATATATATTAAATTATTATTATGATGAGATATATATGAATTTTATAAGAAAAACATATAACACTAGTAACTTCTTTGTATCTTAAATTTTAAATATTATATTAAATAAATGGTTATTTAATAGTTTTATTGTAATTGGGATATGTATTATTGTGTTCAGTAATCATTATTTCCAAACTCATATCTACAGTCAAGTGTAATCAATAGAGATAGGATTTTTGAAGTTTATTTGTTAATTTATTTGCTTTGTTGCAAATATTTAGATTTGTTATGCTTCTGATTTGATGCAGATAACTATAGAAGAAGAGTATTCTTTAATTATGAAAAACGCATTCGCATGCTGAGCCCACCTGAAAAGGTAAACAATCTTGTCATGACGTGTTTGTATAATGATAAGCCATGATGTTGTTGTTGTTTTTCTTTCTTTAGCTTAAAAGGCAGCGAATTGTTACTATGGCATATTTCATTTAGGAAAATATCTTATAAACTTTCGAGTTATATGAGACACCGTGTTAAGTGCAGGTTTTCGAGTACTTTGCATCTGTTCGATCCCCTGGTGGTGAGGTTTTTATGACACCTGCAGATTTGATGCGTGCCATTGTTCCAGTCTTTCCACCTTCTGAATCAACCCGTGTTAGAGAGGGTTTTCTAAGAGGGGAGCAGGTTCCTGGGGAGTTGCAGTGTGAACCTTCACAGTTTTTTATGCTCTTTGACACCAACAATGATGGACTCATTTCCTTTGCGGAGTGAGTATTTGTTGTCTTTTTTGTTTGCTTGAAACTTCTGTCATAACAACTGCTGAGTACTGATGCTATGTAATTTGGATAACAAAAGTTCTTCTTTCTTGACACCAGGTATATATTTTTTGTTACTCTCCTCAGCATACCAGAGTCCAGCTTTTCAGTGGCTTTTAAAATGTTTGACATTGATAACAACGGGTAAGAACTTCTCCTTTCCTTCCAAATGTCATAAGCTGTATTTACAAATTACATGAAGCTGTACCATCAATGATTCTTTTTACAGTATATGCGCACACGCTAGTGAAACTATCCATAATTTAGATATGGATCTTTTTACAATGTAGAGTCCACTATCCCTTGGTTGAAGAAATCAAAATGCAAACTTCCATCTTTTGATTACACCATTAGTGTTTTGGATTGCTCAGAATCTAAAACTCAATCATATTGCTGTTAAGGAAACTCTAATATAACATTCTCTGTGTAGCACTAAGCACGTAACATATCGAGTGTACTATATAATTAAGATATAAATTGAAACAGGCATGAAGACAGACAACAGTAGACAAGATTTAGTTACATCTTACAATGTCAAACGGATTGGGATTACTAGTCAGATCTGTCTGAATAAGAATTTGGATTTTTGTTTTAAGTTTTGGATATCTGAACATTTTTAAGAGGAGTTTGTCAACAGTGAAATAGACAGGCGAGAATTCAAGAAAGTGATGGCCTTGATGCGGTCACGAAACAGACAAGGGGCCAATCACAGAGATGGACGACGCCTTGGCAGTAAAGATTCTGTAGAAAACGGGGGTCTCTTGGAGTATTTTTTTGGTAAACATGGAAATTCATGCTTACAACATGAAAGATTTGTTCAATTCTTAAGACAGCTGCATGATGAGGTATGTGAGTTTACGGTTTGCTACTTTGCTATCTTTGGAATGTCTCATTGCTGTGGTAAGTGTTGGAGTGGTAAATGTGGGTGAAGAAGTCTTACACTGAGAATAAACATGTTGTGCAATATATGATGAAGAAATAACGAGTTTTAAGTTTTTGATTTATATGATGATGTGTCAGATTGTTTTGTATGAACTATTTACTTGTTTCATTGATCGCGATCTCTGTTTTATATTCCATAACAATAAGACTCAACCATCTTGTTAGCAACTAGAACGTCCGCTGAAAAATTGAACTCAACTTCACCAAAATATGTTGATAAACTTGATGAAAATTCTAGTTTTTGAATCAGCGTGACTGTGCATCCTTAAAGATTGCAAAAATATTTCATGATTAACATTGCACTGCTCTTCTAATTTAATTTACAGATCTTGAGGTTAGAGTTTTCCCATTATGACTACAATAAAAGAGGAAGCATTTCAGCCAAAGATTTTGCCCTGTCCTTGGTTGCATCTGCAGACGTCAATCACATAAGCAAACTGCTGGATAGGGTCGAAGAATTAAACAGGGACCAGCAACTAAGAGACTTAAGGCTTACATATAGGGAGTTTCAAGATTTTGCAGAATTGCGCAAGAAGTTGCAATCCTTTTCTCTGGCCATATTCAGTTATGGAAAAGTTAATGGGGTGTTGACAAAAACTGATTTTCAGAGAGCAGCGTCTAACGTACTAATATCTCCCTATGCCAAACTAAATCAAAACCATTTTGAATTCACGAATAACTTCTTACGTGTTATATGTTCTATTTATGCAGGTTTGTGGTGTCTGTATTACGGATAAAGTGGTTGACATAATTTTTCATGTGTTTGATGCTAACCGTGACGGAAACCTAAGTGTAAGTGAGTTTGTGAGAGTTGTACAAAGAAGGGAGGATATTTCATCAGGTTCTGGCTTCAAGGGTTTAATAACTTGCTGGTTGAACTGTGTAAAGAACTGTCCAACTACTAACCTTCAACTATGATGGAACACGTTCACACGTATCCATCTTGTTACTGTAATGAATTCAACCATATGCAGCATCATTTAGGGAATCTGGTAGTAGATTGATTCCCGTAGAAATGGAGATTTGCCGACGCTGACACACCATAACCGGCTGCTATCTACTCACAAAATGTACAGTGTCAGATATTTTTTGGCCAATATTTGGTGCCCAAGCTTCGTGTATTTGTACATACTCTCTCCAGCTACCCCTTAAATATTAACTATTGCCTTTCAGTGTTAATGCTAGTAAGAGTTAACACTAAATGAGTAAAACAGCAAATTCATTACAAATTTTTGGAAAGAAAATAAGTTAAGAAGAAAGTTTTAATTAGTTAAGGACCACTAGTATTAAGATCTGGATAAATTTACATTATTTCTACAACCACGACAATAAAGTTTAACGTAAGACTTCACCTAAATTATTTAAAATTTTACCAACCCTGGTGGGTGCTCGCTTACTACTTCACTGATCCATCGCAAAATTGCACTTGGCAATAAGTTTTTCATAATTAATTCCGAGGGTGGTTTTGACGTCTTTCAAAGGTTAGGACAATAACTTGCATGAACTTGAATTGACAACTAACATGACAAAACCGAGCCTTTGGATCTTTCTGATAACAAATTTAGGAGGAGTCCCTCCTCAACTTCCTAGATTAGGCACCCGGAAGTATTAAATGTAGCACACAAGTGATACAACCACTTGTCAGGTTCAACGCCCTTTTCTTTGTGGACCTCTACAGCAGAAAAGTTGTATTGCTTTTCTTTAGTAACCACCCGTGTCCTTTACCACTGACGAGTATGATGGGAAAAAAGGGAGGCTGATCTCATGAAAGTTTTTATGTGAGCTTTGCACTGTTTTTATAGGTTAACATAAATGTAACTGCAGCAGTTCTACACATTTTTAATAGTGATAAGTACCGAACTTGGTTTTACCACTTCATCGAAGACAATTCTGGAAGCACCTGAGAAGTACAATTTGAATGATTGTTTGCTAATCAGGTTAAAAATAAATAAAAAAATAGTGTCTGTCACTAAAAAGATTTTATGCTTTGTACTAACCATGGTTCCACTAGCAAACCCAGAAATTAAATTCTAATTGGGTTCCACACAATCGGAGAGAATTTTGTGCCAATTTTTTAAAACAGCTCATCAATACTACACAAGAAGGCAATGAATGAAATATAATGGAACTGATGCCATACATGGTTTCCAAACTGCAAGTGACACTTGCCAGCAATTCCCAAAAACACATTAACCAATCAAAATACGTATACCATATATTCATTTTCTGGAACTCATCCTACTCAAATGCATAGCAAGTGCATCCCTCACCCTCACTGCATTCTCCTCTCCCACCCCATCAAAAGCAGGAAAACCCTCTTCCTTTTCCATGCAACCCTTTCCCACCCCTTCATCCGGCATTTCCTCATTGCACTTGACAACAAAATTATGCAACAGACAGCCAGCAACAACCACAAACGACAAATGCTCAATACACTCTAGCTTCCACTTCCTCGAGGCCGCAAGAAGCTGCCATCTGGAACGAAGCCTCCCAAACGCATCACCAACCAACTCCATTGCATCACGATGAGCACAATTGAAAGCCCTCTCCGCCGAACCAAAACTATCCTCCTCATTCACTCTGTTATAAGGCGTCAAAAGCCATGGCAAAAGGGGACAACAGGATTCTCCCAGAATATACGGAGGAATCAAATTACCGTCGTTCAGATTATAACACGGTCCGTTCAACAATTCCTTGGATTCCTCAACCTCGTGATAAATCTTACTTTCACGCAAAATGGTTTCGGGTTTCATGGTACTTGGCCACCCAGCTGAGACATCCAAGAACCTCCCTTCCGAGTCCACCAACGCTTGAACCATCAAGCACCCATTTTCACCCAACAACGAAGCGTCAATTCTGAACCTAGCGAACCCTAAGACCCCGAAACAATTCGGGAGAGAACTCCAGCCGAACCCCACCACAACCCTCTCGGAATCGGTGCGGAGCTCGAAGAGGTGTCCCAGGTTGCCGACGACCGCCTTACAGACCGCGAAGAAGGCGCGGCATGCCTCCGACGGCGCGATACCGAAGCGTCGGGCGAGGGCGGCGTAGGGGGCGGCGTGGGCGAGGCGGAAGAGAGCGGCGGCGAGGACGCAGTCTGGGGCGATGTGGGGGAAGGATGGGGCGAGGGAGGGGGAGAGGAGGTGGAGGAGGTGGGAGAAGGAGGGCTTGGACATGCGAAAGGCGTGTAGCCATCTGGAATCGGAGAGGGAGCAGAAGCGGCGGAACCAGCAGTCGCGGTGGGGCGGAGAGAGAAGGGGTGAGAGTTTGGGGTGTGGAGAGAGGGAAATGAGGGATGATATTAGGGATTCGAGACGGAGGGATTGGGAAGGGAGGAGAACGACGTCGTTGTGGGATAGGAAGGAGTGCGATGCGTGTGTTACTTGGGAGATTAAAGCGGCGAGGTTTTGGGTTTGGAAATGGTGGTGGTGTTTTACATTCAGGGCTTTCTTCGCCTTCCGCTTTTTGGCCATCACTCACCACTTCTTCTCTTCCTGATTTCTTCAATGTTAATTTTTAGTCCTCACTACCACTTTTTTAGCAACTTCTCATCAATATTTACCTTCACAAATATTTAAATAATAAATAATAATATCTCATTGTTAAAATCAATTTCACTGTCATTCCCAACATCATATACAACACATTAACCAACAACAACTATCATTAAAATCAAACTTAAGACAAATCCTTTAGCTCAGCTGGTATAAAACCTAAAGAATTTTTTCAAGTAGAGTTTGCAACTTAACTTTCATAAATTTGGAGAGGTTGTTACCTTATCATTTTAGTTCTTTCTACCAAGAACAAAATGATCCACTAAAATCTTTCTACCAAGAACAAAATGATCCACTAAATCTTTCTTCGCATTTATCTCATAAATATACCAAAATGATAAAACTAAATTTTGTCCAAAATTAAATCGTTCTTAAACTATTTACTTTGATATGACAACAATAAATTCTCTTTCAGTCTTCAATTGTTATTTACCAAGGCTATTCAGTTTTTAAGCAAAAACACTTCGACAAGTAAGTTGAATATTAAAAGTGTCATAAATGAAATTCATCTATCTATTCACTTCATTACCTATTTATACAATTACACAACGAGTTTTGTTAGTTTTATTGGGCCAGCTATTTATAGTATGAGTGTTTCTTTCTACACTCCTATATTTTCTTCCTTCATTCTTATGTTTTCTAAAATACCTAAATTACCCTTGATAGTTTTGGGTGATTTTGGAATACCCGTAAGTAAAAGTTGTTTCCGGAATAGGAAATCCGAAAGACAAAAAAACCATCCTAGAATACTCTTTTTAAAACACATTTTTTGACTTTCGAAATGGTAAATTTGAAGTTCATAAAATGTGTTCCAAAAAGGGTTTTCTAGAATGGTTACAAAATGTCCTTTCTGAAAATAGGTTACAAATTGTTCTTTCCGAAATACAATATGCATGCACTCCCCCATTTCATTTAGGATTTGTCATTTTCACAAATATTATGGATGATCAATTGCAGAAGCAAAATAAAAAACAAATATTATCTTTCTTCTTCGACTAACAACCCTTCCAAAACCAACCACTAACCACTGCAATACCGTCAAAAAACACACATGTTTATTTTTGTCCACTGAGAACGCACTAAAATCACCAAAACACCGAGAATACTCACTCACGTTTGCTCTGAACAGTGACAACAAAAACGACAAAGAAGAATGAGACGTTGTGCTTAGATTTTGAAACCTTCTAAATTAATTTTTTCAATTCACATTTTGGATGGGTGCAAGAAGAAAAACTTAGAGTACATGAAGAAATATCATTATAGTATTTATATGACTAGGTCAAAACTTTATTCTTATTAATTTATAATTAATTAATAAATAATTCATATTTAATTTTATTCTTACTACACTAATTTAAACCATTTCAAGTCAACATTATAAAGGCTACCTTAATGAACATCCAATAGGTTGTTAAGTCAATATGTTACCTTAAAATAAATTAATGATGAAGAGGTCGAGAACTAGTCAAAAATCATCTTTTAAACCCCTCCCATATAGTCAAATTTTCAGCGTATTTCCTGCTATGGAAAAGAGATGAGTATTCGATTTTCGAAATTCTTACTTGACTTTTTTATTTTTTATAAAAAGAAGGTCAAGAATAAAAAAATTATAATACAGAAAAGTAATTAAAAATAATTAAAAATAATTAAAAATAATTAAAAATGTTAAAATTAATTTTAGTTTGGTTTAAAGGAGAGAACAAAATAAAAAAGAATTTAAGTATAGCAAAATTTAGAAAAAAAATATAATTTCAACTTTGATTTTGTAATTTAATCGAGAATACAATTTTCTATTATTATAATAATTTTTATAAAAATTCAATGAAAGATTAAAAAAATTAAAAAAAAAATTATAATAATAATAATATCATTATTTTTGTTATTATAGTTATTTATATAATTTAAAAAAAATCAAAATACAATAATAAATATAAAATAGTTAAAATATAAAATATAATTTTAAAATTTATATTTTATTTTTTTGTTTAATTATGAAGTGGACAAATTTAAATATTTATAAATATAATTAACATAAAAAAAAGTAATAAATTAAAAATATTTTATTAAGGCATTATTATGATTTATTAAATTGTTTAAAATAATGGTATATAATCAAGTGATGTAATGATAGTTAATACTAAGGATGAATTTAGAATTAAAAAGTTAATATTGATTTAGTTTGGTGGGAAAACATATTTGAATATTTTAAATTTTATTTGAAACTAAATTAAAAATAAAAACATTAAAATGGAATATTTATCATTAATAAGTTGATTTTTTTTATAAAACAATTATATTATAATGGCAACACTTGTTTATGTAACGGTGACTAATTTAACCGTGAATATCATTTAATTGCATTGTGTCATGGTGATTGTGGTTGTTGTTATAGTGGATGGTCATTAGAATCAAAGTATGGTGGTTGTAATGTGATATGGAACGAAATTAAGAATCTTTCCATTTGATTATCAAAGTGTATTGGGTGTATAGACCGTCTATAAACATTGGTAAAAGGTATTGTTGTAAGATCTACTACGAACAAATTAGAGAAGAAATAAGTTAAACTAAATGTAAATGATTATTTTATATTGTTTATAGTAGGGTGTGCTGTAAACATCATGAACCATTCAACTATGAAGAAATGTTACTAAAGGTCCTCCTTTCACATACAAAAATTCTTTCATTCCGTTCCAAGTTTTATCGATTTATTTGACGTGTTTTCTTTCACTATTTTGTATAAAAATATAATTTACCTAATTCAATACATATATATATAAGTGTAAATGTAAATAAGAAATTAAATGAAAAAATTACAAAGAAATATTAATATATAGGAAATAAACATAAGCATATTTGAATAAATAAAAAAACTAAACATACTAAAATTAATATAAACAATGCATACATATAAATAATATACGTAGATAAATAAATTGTTTAATATCAACAAACTGACATAAAATTTGAGGAAAATAAGTAACAATAAATAGTTATGTAAAAAATAAGATTCATCCCAAAAGGCGAATTTCATTATTTGGTATTTTAACCTCTCATTCAAAAACAATCTTATCGCCTTCTTTGAAATCATTTCAATAATTTCACATGCTTAAATCCTTCCATCCCGCTCCAAGTTTTATTGATTTATTTGACGCATTTTCTTCACTATTTTGTATAAAAATGTAATTTATACAGTTATATATATATATATATATGTAAATGTAAATAAGAAAAAAAATTAAATATTAATATATAAGAAGTAAACATTAACATATATGAATAAATAAATAAAACTAAACATACTAAATTTAATATAAACAATGCATAAAGATAAATAATACACGTAAATAAATAAATTGTTTAAGTATCAACAAGACACAAATTTTGAGGAAAGTAAGTAACAATACACAGTCATGTAAAAAATCCTAAAAGGTGAATAACTCGAATTTCATGATTTGGTATGTTAACCTCCGTTTCAAAAATAATACTATTGCCTTCTTTGAAATCATTTCACATGCTTAAATTATTTCATCATCCTTCAGGTTTTGTTGATTTATTTGGCATATTTTCTTTACCATTTTGTATAAAAACATAATTTATATAATTATACATATATAAATGTAAATGTATATAAAAAAAAATTACAAATTAAATATTAATATATAAGAAATAAATATCAACATATATGAATAAATAAATTCACCTAAAATATTAATATATAAGAAATAAACATTAACATATACAAATAAATAAATAAAACTAAACATAATACAATTAATATAAACAATACATAAAAATAAATAATACACGTAAATAAATAAATTGTTCAAATATCAATAAATTGACACAAATTTTGAGGAAAGTAAGTAACAATAAACAGTTATATAAAAAAAATATTCATCCTAAAAGGCGAATAACTCGAATTTCATTATTTGGTATGTTAAGCTCTACTTAAAAATCAATTTTATCATCTTCTTTGAAGTCATTTAACTTACAATTTTTTTTTTATCCCGCTCCAAGTTTTGTTGATTTAATTGACACGTTTTCCTTTACTATTATATATAAAAATATAATTTATATAATTAAATATATATAAATATATAAATGTAAATTTAAATGAAAAAATAAATAAAAATTACAAAGCAAATATTAATATATGAGAAATAAACATTAGCATATGCGAATAAATAAATAAAAAATACACTAAAATTAATATAAACAATGCATGAATATAGCTTGTAAAGAAAATATATATAAATGTAAATGTAAGTAAAGAAAATAAATAAAAAAATTACAAAGTAGATATTAATATATAAGAAATAAACATCAACATATACGAATAAATAAAAAAACTAAACATATTAAAATTAATATATACAATGCATAAAGATAAATAATACACATAAATAAATTGTTCAAGTATCAACAAACTGACACAAATTTTATGGAAAATAAGTAACAATAAACAATTATGTAAAAAAATGATTCATTCATCATAAAAGACCAATAACTCGAATTTCATTATTGGGTATATTAACCTCTATTTAAAAAACAATTTTATCGCCTTCTTTGAAATCATTTCACATACTTAAATTTTTCCATCCCGCTCCAAGTTTTGTTTATTTATTTGGCGCGTTTTCTTCCCTATTTTTGTATAAAAATATAATTTATATAATTATATATATATATATAAATGTAAATGTAAAAGATGTGTATTTATTTTGGATTTTGAATAACTTAAAAGTTTTATTTATTTCACATTTTTACTTAAGTAGAACATTAAATAATTTAGCATTTGTATTTTTTAGAGGTTTGAAAAATTTAGAAATTTTATTTATTGCAAATTTTTATTTAAATAGCACATTAAATAATTTAGATTTGTATTTATTTAATATTTTGAATAATTTAAGAATTTTATTTTC